>OIYY01000036.1_pt1 | contig 97333 bp, 97 predicted proteins | sample 1588341 | NCBI WGS metagenome assembly OIYY01 (sample SAMN03283287) | human gut metagenome | biome: human-associated habitat; material: feces | host: Homo sapiens | place: Peru | collected 2012
CCAGCAACTTTTGTTTTCCAACTCCAAACACCTTGCAACCTCGCCCGACCTACGTAGTATGATATATATATATATATATATATATATATATATCATTAATATATTGATTCATATCATCTAATGACAGGCACGGATACCCACAAAATGTTTCCCCGCTGTTTTTTTGAAAGTTTTTGTCACAAATCCCTACAATATCAAGGCCTGACAGGTCATAGTTATCAAAAACATCTTTTGCCATTTTGCCAGCTCCATATATTATAATTTTATGATTTTTTGTAGTCTTTGCAATTTTTTTAATTTTCTTTTCCAGATTTATTTTTTTATAATATTGCACATAATTTTCAGTTGGCATATCATTTTTTGTCAAACGGAATTTTCTGCCCAAAAGATACAATACCTTGATAAATCTGCCGTCATCATTTAATTCCTTCTGTATAGAAAACATTTTCTTTACAAAAGGCAAATAAAAATAACTCCCACCATAAGTATTACTCGTTATCGCTTTTGAATTTTCTTTGTAAGCATATTTAACACCACCAAGATAAATCCTTTTAATTTTTCGCTTTATCATCTCCTCAATACTATAATAGTATAGGACATTTCCTACATAATATTTGGAATAATCGTGATTATATGCGAGGTTAACTAAATAAGAATCATCTTTATCGCATATTGAATATAGTGCATATGCAACAATTTCATCATTTATCATCAAAAGATACGCATCAGTTATATTAAAATAATCCGACAACATATCTTGCGGAGATTTATCACTATACGCTGTTTCATAATCCAACCTTTTTAGTTGCAAAAAGTTTTCAAAGAATTCTTTTGTTAACTGACTCTTGTCTAAATGGCAAAATTTACAGTTAAATTTGTTTTCAATTTTTCTCCGCTCAGCCCTTCTATTGTACCGTGTATGAGCCTTAAATTGTTTATAGTACTCCTCGACAGTGTCCGGTAAATTTAAAACATAACAAACCCCTTCATAGAAAGAGTTTTTACGATTTAATGACTGGTAAACCTTAAAATTTGTTACTCCGTACGTTTTATACAAAAATTTGATAATTCCGTCAAACTCTTGCTTACTCAAATCCATCATATACACAACCAAATAACAAAGTTTCGGCTTCATAAAAAAGGACACGTATTTAATATTTCCAGAATTTTGCACTTCCAATAAGCCGAATTTTTCACCATACATCAAATCAGCTCTATTAAATGTTATATTCGGTTTAACCAACTTTACTTTATCGAATTTTTCATTTTCATCGACAAACTTTATAACAACTTTAGACATCAAAACTCCCTACTGAACATTATACCGCTTTAAAGGCAATTGTAAAGTAAGTTTTATGTTATAATTATCTATAGGAAATTATAAGGAGATTATAAGGAGATTATATGCAAGAGCTTAAAAAATTTTTAGATGATAACAATTTTCCCAAGCGTTTAAAAAACTTAAATAAAAAACTTAAAAACAAAAAAATAATTATCTACGGAGCAGGAAAGTTTTTTCAAACTATCGTTAAAAACTATGATTTATCAAGTTTAAATATCATCGGAATTTGCGACAAATCATTCTCATCCGCCGACAATGGAGAGTTGTTGTTTGGTTTCCCAAAAATCACTCGTTCTTGCTTAAATATGTATGATTACGACTGTATGTTGATTGCAGCAAAAAATTATATTCAATGCATTTATGATTTGCCAAGTGATGTTATAAAAGCGAATGCAACACCTTTTGTTCCACAGTTTATTTGGTTCAATTATATTAAAAGTGCAACCAGAAATTACAAATACCTAACCGTGCTGAACAAGACTTTTGAGATTCCTTTAAGCTCTTCTGAAAAAGTTTTGAAATATTTGCAAACCCAAAATCCGCAAATGGAAGCACGTACATATTCTCCAAGGAATTTATATACATATATGGCAGATATCGCAGCCAGAAGCAGTGCGCAATATGTTATTGATAATATGCTTAAAGCTTCAACATTTGATGACAGATTCAAATTGTTATCTTATGCATTAAAAAATGTAGACACTGACGGCAAATATCTAGAATTTGGAGTATACAAAGGGGAGTCAATCAATTTTATTTCAAAACAAAAACCCAAAGAGACCGTATACGGTTTTGACAGTTTTGAGGGTTTACCTGAAACATGGACAGAATGTCATAAAAAAGGTCACTTTAAAGTTCCTAAACTACCCGAGGTAAATAACAATGTTGAACTTGTAAAAGGTTGGTTTAATGAAACTATTCCGTCTTTTCAAGAAAAGTATGGTGATTTTAAAATCGCATTTATTCATTCGGACAGCGATTTGTATTCTTCTACACAAACAATGTTTAAACTTCTCAAGAATAACATTCAAGCTGGAACGGTTATAGTATTTGATGAATATTTTAATTATCCTGGGTGGGAAAAAGGTGAATTTCTGGCATTTCAGGAATTTATCACAGAAACAGGATTTAAATACGAATATCTGGGCTATGTTTACAACAGCACCCAAGTCGCAGTAAGAATATTGAACAAGTAACTCAGCAGAATCAATAACTTGAATTAAATTACCTTTTGAAACAGAAATTTTAGAAATATCTATTGATTTAAAATTCTCTTTCAAGATTAATTTTAATTGTTCATATAAACTGATTTTTCCATTATTTACCTAACAAAACCTTAATTGTGTATAAAAAAGTTGGTTCAATTATTGAACGTATTGGTTTGTCTTCGTTTTGCGTATTTAGAAGAAGTTGATACTCTAAATAATCACACAAACTCGTATCATCATATAATGCAACTAATATCACATCTAAATCAAAATCTTTTAATTCTTCCGGTGCAAGAGCCAAATACGGAGTAGGATTTGAATCTTTTGAGGTTTCAAATTTTTTGTCGGCAATGCCTACAATGTTTAATTTAGACAAATCAAAATTATTTTTTAGAATTTGAAAATATTCACCAGCACCATAGATGACAATTTTTTTGTTTTTATATTTGCGTGCAAGTTTATTAATTTGTCTTTGCGCATGTACTGATTTAAAATAACCTAAAATATTCATTATTACCCTCTATTAATAAATTAAAAATATTATAGACATACTACCATAAAAATAATATGTTAACATATATAGAAAGGATTAAAAAATTAATAGAAAATTTACAAATGCATCTTAGAGATTTTTGAAAAAACAGAAATATTTAAAAATTCTATATTAATCCATCGGACTAAATTTTTAAATCTTTCGGTCATTATAAAGCTTCGCCTAATTGTGTAATATAAAATTGGGAGAGAGTTATGCAGATAGATGCAACCGTAGATAAGAATTTGGCAAAGGTGTCTGAAAAAGTTACCAATCCTATGCGTTCACGCTCGTACAATTTGTGCGTTAAGGCGGATGCTTTAAGATTTGCAAAAATGTACAAAGAATCCGTACAAACTTATCTTCAAGCAATTATGATGGACAGAGCGGAAACAAAAGCTTATTACGGTTTAGCCGTTTCTTACAAATATTTGAAAGAATACAAAAAAGCTATTTCTACACTTTTAAAGCTTGTTAAAATTGATGACAGCAACGACAATTTCTTCTTTGAAATCGGTGTTTGTTATTTATCAGACGGTCATCCCGAAAAAGCAATCGAATATTTAATTAAAGCAATTTTAATTAATAGAGAAAATTTGGAAGCGCAAATTCAACTTGCAATTGCACATGAACTTGTAAATGAAGCTGATTTGTCGCTTATGATTTATAACAAATTAATTGAAACAAATCCGGAATTTTTGAAGGCTTATTACAACAAAGCAGCAATGCTTATGGGAATGGGCAATTTCTTAGAAGCATCAAAAACATTCTTCCAACTTATTAAAAGAAACCCTGATTATTATAAAGCATATTTGGGAATTGCAATGAGTTTTGATAAGTTAGCAAAGTATAAAGATGCAATCAGATATTATAAAAAGTTTTTAGAATTAAAACAGTTTTCTGAAGATGCTGTTTTTGCCAGAGAAAGAGTTGAGGAGCTAAGGAGTCAGTATTTTTCAAAAGAAAATACATTGACGCTTGTTGATTAGTTTTGGGTGATATAGTATAATCTTTGGGTACAGTCCTAAGAATAAGGAAGATTATATGAGTGAGATTTGCAAAAATTGGACACAGTGGCTTAAGCAAAATCGTTTTGCCGGCTTAACTCCTGAAATGCAAGAACAAACTATGCGTTGGCTTGAGGCTGTAAGGGATGTTATTATGGTTTATGCAGAAATTAAACCTTATGACGTTGTGCTTGATATCGGTACAGGCACTGGGCTTTTAGCATTTAAAGCATTAGAATTACAGAACTGTGCAGGTAAAGTAATTTTTTCTGATATGTTTCAGGATTGTTTAGACGATTGCAAACAAATTTTAGACAACGCAGGAATTACTACAGGATATGAGTTGTTAAAAAGTCCCGTAGAACATTTAGCTTTGCCGGAAAACAGTGTACATAAAGCACTTATGCGTTCTGTTTTGGTTCATGTAGTGAACAAACAACCTGCAATAAGTGAAATATACAGAGTGTTGAAACCAAGCGGTAAATTATGCGCATTTGAACCTATCATTCGCTCAAACACTCGTTATTGGGAAATTCTTGACCCGATGTATATAGAAAAATATGAAGATTTCAAGCGTGTTGAAAACGAAATTATGGACAATCCGCTTGATTCGCTTTGCAACTTTGACGAAGATACTTTAAAAATGAATTTGGAAATCGCAGGATTTTCAGTTCCTGAAGTCAAATTGCAAGAAGTTCGTTCAAAATACGTAGTTCAGCCGAATATGGTAAAAGAATGGTTCGTAAATCCGCCATCACCTAACCAGCCTTCGACAAAAGAAAGATATTTAAAGTATTTTGATGAAAAAACAGTAGATAAATTCATGCAAGATGTTCAAAATTACTTAACAGGACGTGAGATAAGTTTGAAAACAAATGCAGTGTTTATTAATGCAACGAAATAGAAAGGAAGGGAATAAGGTAATAGGCTAATAAGGGAATAAGTGATTTTAAAAGATATTTTTAATAAAAATACATTTATTTTGCGCATACATAGATAATAAATTTAAAACCTCTTATTCCCTCATTGCCTTATTCCCCTTAAGGAACAACAATGACAACACAAAACCAAACAGCAATAATCATCCCTGCACGTTACGGCTCATCCAGACTTGAAGGCAAACCGTTACTAAAAGCAAATAATAAACCTATCATCCAATGGGTTTGGGAAAAAGCAAAATCTTGCCCGATGGTTGATAGAGTAATTGTAGCAACCGATGATGAAAGAATTTATAATGCTTGTAAAGAATTTGGTGCAGAAGTTGAAATGACTTCTACGGAACATAAAAGTGGAAGTGATAGAATTGCAGAAGTAGCAGAACGTCATCCTGAAATTGGCTACATTATTAATTTACAAGGTGATGAACCATTAATTGAGCAAGCAAACATAGAACTTGTTATTAAAGGTGTAAAAGAAGATGCGAATGCTGATATTTCAACGCTTGTAAGAGAAATTAAAGACGAAGACGAAGTTAATAATCCAAACCTTGTAAAATGTGTTTTTGACTTCAATAATTATGCAATGTACTTTTCTCGCTCTAAAATCCCGTTTGAAAGAGCTGAAAACGATGGCAGCTGGAAATTTTACGGTCATTTAGGAATTTACGGTTATAAACGTGAGGCATTATTTAAGATGACAAAATTGCCTCAAGCACCTTATGAAATGGCAGAAAAACTTGAACAATTGAGAGCTTTGCAAAACGGAATGAAAATCAAAGTTGCGGTTGTAGACAATGTTCCTGTCGGAATTGATACCGCTGAGGATTTTGAAAAGTTTAGGAAAATGGTTGAAGGAAAGTGAATATCAAAACACAAATAACAAAACTACACTACACAAAAGAACCGCAAGGGGCGTTATTTAACTTGCTCAAATTCTGCTCAATATTCTACGGAATAGGTAGCGGATTTAAGAATTATTTGTATGACAAAAATATTCTTAAGCCAAAGAAAGTTGATGCGTTTGTAATTTCTATCGGAAATTTTACAACCGGCGGTGTTGGCAAAACTCCTGTTGTTGCAGAAATCGCAAAATATTTTGTCGACAAAGGCGAAAGAGTTGCAATTGTTTCTCGCGGTTATGGCGGAAAGCTAAATAACAAGAATATCAACGTAATTTCTGATGGAATAAATCTTTATTACAAAGCAGATATGGCGGGGGATGAACCTTATTGGCTTGCCGTAAATCTCAATATGTGCGCAGTTTTGACTTGCTCAAACAGAGTTAAGGCCGCTGAATATGCAATAAAAGAGCTTGGCGTTACTAAAATAATTCTTGATGACGGATTTCAGCATAGAAAAATGGCGCGTGATTTAAACGTTGTTCTTGTCGATTCAGAAAAAATGTTCGGTAACGAGAACTTGCTGCCTGCGGGGCCTTTAAGAGAAGGAATGGACGGGTTTAACCGCGTTGATAAGCTTATAGTTGTGAGCAAAAATGTTGACCATACAAGAGCAGAAAAAATTGCAAGAATTTTGGATAAAAAGTTTATGAAAAAAGCCCCTACTCCAGCCCTCTCCCAAGGAGAGGGAGTTTGCACGACTCTTTTATGCAAAGTTGAACCGGATTATTGCTACAATATAATTTCGGGTGAACTATTGCCAAAAGGAGTAGAAGTTACTGCGCTTTCAGCAATTGGTCAACCTGAGCAGTTCTATAATTTTTTGGAAAAAGATTATAACATAAAAGACAAAGTAACTTTTGATGATCATCACCAATACACAATAGAAGATGTTGAAAACATTGAAGGTGCAGTTGTTACAACCGAAAAAGACGCGGTAAAACTGGCTCTTTTAGGAAAAACCAATATTTATGCCCTAAAATTAAAAACTGTTTTGGATATTGAAAAGTTGTTGGCATAGTTTTTCTTTTAAATATTTACATTATAATCACAGCTTAAATACCTTTATTTTTTTCACTCGTTAATAATCAAAAACACTGATTTTTTACGTATTATTTTTTATATTTGCTTGATGTAATATAAATTCAGCTCGTATATCCCCAAATTAATAAAAAAGTAGCCACCGAGCTTATAGACACAGTGCTTCGGATATTGTACAAAGGTAATAAGGATGAAATGTTATGAATAATGAGGAAGAAATATTTCTATGGAAAACTTTACCGAGCGAGAGAAAGAAGTTTTATTTTTGCTATTAAAAGGATTAAATAACAAAGAAATTTCTAAAAGGCTTTTCATCTCAAACCACACCACTAAAGCCCATGTAGCATCAATATATAAAAAGCTCGGCGTTATGAACAGAGTTCAAGCTGCAATAAAAAGCATGAAATTAGGAGCTGACAAAATTTTCGACTTGAGCGATATTTTAGGGTAATAAAAAGGATGCAATACCAATCCAGCATTACATCCCTTTTATAAAATCCAATTACTGTTAAGCTTTTTCTAAAACTTTACCTGCGTTTTTAATCATCTGCATGTCTTCCATTGCTTCAACGCCTTTTGTTGTCAGATAATCACCTGCAAGCAAGCCGTTAATTCCTGCTTTCAAGCCTAATTCTTGCATTTCCTTAGACAATCTGGTTTTTCTTCCGCCGGCGTATCGCAAAATTGCTTTTGGCAAAACTATTCTAAAGATACAAATTGTTCTTATAACTTCTTCTTCAGTAATTTTATCTTCAAAATTTTCTAAAGGTGTTCCCTTGACTGGGTTCAAAACATTTATTGGCACGGTTTTTGGATTAAGTTCGGCAAGAGAAAGTGCCATATCAATTCTATCTTCTCTACCTTCACCCATACCCAATATAACACCTGTACAAGCTTCCATGCCGGCTTCTTTAATCATATTAACAGTGTTAATTCTATCTTCAAAATTGTGAGTTGTACAAATTTCTTTGTGATAATTTTTAGAGGTATTGATGTTGTGGTTAAATCTTTCAACACCGGCTTCTTTTATTTGTTTGATTTGTTCTTTGTTTAATAAACCCAAAGAAGCACAGCAGTGAATACCTTCAATTGATGCAACCGCTTTAATCATTTCCAAAATTTTATTAAAGTCGTCGCCATTTTCGCTTCTGCCTGATGTTACGATACAAAATCTTGAAGCACCGTTAGCTTTAGCCTGTTCAGCAGCCACTTTAACTTCTTCAACGCTCATTAAAGGGTGACACAAAATATCAGCATGGTTATGAATGCTTTGAGAACAGTATTTGCAATTTTCGCCACATTTTCCTGTTCTTGCACTAATTATTGAGCAAACCTCAACTTCGTTGTTAAAATTTTCTTTAGTAACTTGTTCTGCTTTAGAAATCAGTTCTTCTAAAGGTAAGTTATATAGGTCTAGTAGTTCTTGTTTATTCATTTTTGTCCTTTCCATTTCAACCCCCTCAACTTTGCTCAATTCCCTAACTACTCAATAACTCCTCCTCCCAACACAACATCACCATCATACAACACAACGGATTGTCCGGGAGCGATTGATTTTTGCATATCTTCAAATACAACTTCTATTTTGTCTTCGCCGATAGGACGAACGGTTACATTCGTCGGAGTCTGAGTTGAACGAATTTTTGCTTGGCACTTGATTTCTTTATCAAGTTTGTCAAACGCAATCCAATTCAAATCATCTGCAACAAGTCTGTCTTTAAAAGTTTTATCCTTAAATCCGACAACAACCTCATTAGTTTCACCCCTAAGCTCAACGACATACAAAGCCTCAGTCGAAGATATTCCTAATCCTTTTCTTTGACCGATTGTATAATTCCAAACGCCTTCGTGTTCGCCCAAAACTTTGCCGTCAGTATCAACGATATTTCCGCGTTTTGGACTAACTCCTAGAAGTTCATTATAATCGCCTTCATAAAAATCTTGCGAATCAGGTTTTTCAGCAACTTCTAAACCTGCTTTTGAAGCAATCGCACGGATTTCTTCTTTTGTGTAACCGCCCAAAGGTAACAAAATATTTTCTAATTGTCTTTGTTTTAAACGATACAAAAAGTATGACTGGTCTTTGTGTGGATTTACACCGCGTTTAAGTAAATATCTACCGTTTTCATCCGCTTCAACTCTTGCGTAATGACCTGTTGCAAATTTTTCAAACTTTAGTCCGTTTTCTTTTGCAATATACGGTAAAACGTCAAATTTGATAAGCGAATTACACCAAACACAAGGATTTGGAGTTCTGCCTTTCAAATATTCATCCCTAAAATTTTTCAAAACGATTTCGTCATACTTGCTTGCGCAATCAAAAACATGGAACTCAATACCTAGTTCTTTACAAACTTTTGCTGCTGATTCGATATCTTCTTTTTCGTCAGGGCCTAAGCAAGCACCGTGGCTGGAAGGATTGATTTTTACGCTCATTCCTTTGTCGCCCCAAATCGCCATTGTAGCACCAATAACATTATGTCCCGCTTCTTTTAGAAGTAAGGCTGCTGTTGAAGAGTCCACTCCTCCTGACATTCCAACTAGTATATCCATTTATACGCAAGCTCCTATTAACATTTTTTCTATACATTCACAAGCTTTTTCGGCAACCTTTTCATCAACGGTTACTTCATGTTGTTCAAATTTTAAAGCATTATAAATATCTTCTAATGAATTCCATTTCATATTTTGACAAACAATATCTTCTCTAATCAAGAAAAATTCTTTGTCTTTGTAATCACGCTTAAGTCTATCTAAAACGCCCTTTTCTGTTGCGATTACAAAACTTTTTTCATTAGAATTTGCAACATAATCCATAATTTCTTTGGTTGAACCGACAAAATCCGCAATTTCTGAAACCGTTGTATGACATTCAGGGTGTGCAAGAATTTTAGAATTTGGATGTTCGCGTCTAGCGTTTTCAATATCTTCAACACGAATTCTCAAATGCGTTGGGCAAAAACCGTTGTAAGTTGTAACTTTCACATTACCTAATTTTTTCTCAACCCATTTGCCAAGATAAGTATCAGGTAAAAATAGTATTTCTTTTGCGCCAAGACTTCTTACCACATTAACTGCGTTTGAACTTGTGCAACAAATATCGCACTCAGCCTTAACTTCAGCAGTTGAATTAATATAACATACAGTCGGTACATTTGGATGAAGTGCTTTAAACTGTCTTAATTGTTCAACATTAATCATATCAGCCATAAAGCAGCCAGAATTCATGTTTGGCAAAAGTACTTTTTTATCAGGGTTAAGAAGTTTTGCTGATTGTGCCATAAAATGCACGCCTGCAAAAACAATTATATCAGCGTTTGTTTCTTTAGCTTTTTTGCTCAAATAAAAAGAATCGCCGACAAAATCTGAAATTTCATCAACTTCTACGGGCTGATAACAATGAGTTAAAATTATTGCGTTTTTCTCTTTCTTAAGTCTATTTATTTCGTCTATGTAATTCATAAAAATCCTTTCAGAATTTATACTATCACAAAGATTTTTAAATTCAAAAATTTTATTGCATACCATAACATTTTGTAAATAGAGGATTTAAGACGAGTTGCAGTGTTTCGCGAAATAAACGTTAAGTAATAAGAATTTGGAAATGGACAATGGAATATTATTTAAAATAATTTTTAAATTTTCCATTGAAAAAAGGTGGATGCAAATTTTTGCACCGAAAACAAAAAATATATTAAAATCTGCTGATAATTTTTAAATATTCTTTTTGTGATTCTAAAACCATCTCTGAAATAAAATTAATAAAATCAGTATTGTTACCTTTGTTGGTTTCTTGTAACGCAGACATATAGTCTGTTCTTACAACCGGAGGAATAACGACAATATTATATCCGCTTTGTAAAAGTGCTAAATTCATTAACAGTCTGGCAACTCTGCCATTTCCGTCTGTAAATGGATGAATGTTTACAAAAATTATGTGAACCATTGCAGCATATTCAATCGGATGTAATTCTGCTTTTAATTTTGGCAATTGTAAAATAAACTCATGCATTTTTTTATCAAGTTCTTCCGGTTTCGGCAACTCTACATCAGAACCTGTTATTATGACTTGCGAAGTTCTATATTTGCCTGCTTTTTCACTGTCAATTTTTTCATAAAATAATTTATGCAACAACTTAATATCTGCTTCTGCAAAAGTTGCATTTTTCGATAATTCAATTATTTCATCAAAAGCTTTAGCGTGTCCTACTGTTTCATAATGGTCTTTAAGCGGTTTGCCACCAATTGTTATGCCATCTTCTAGCACGACTTTTGTTTCGACCAAACTGAGAGTGTTGCCTTCAATGGCGTTTGAGGCATAAGTTAAACCAATTTTATAATATTCTTTAACCTGTGCCAATGCTTCATCTGACAATGGTCTTAGAGTGTTAATCTTTGCTTTGTATTCATCATTTTGAGTAAAACAGTTTCTATACATTTTTCCCTCGATAACTTATTTTAACATAAATATAGACATCGTAATTGTAAAATTGTGTGTTGTGTTCAATGAAAAAAGTTGAACACAACCTACCACTTTGAAAAAACGTAGGGTGCAATTTTTTGCACCAATTAATATTACATTTGTGGAAATATAATAGTTGGGAATCGCTTACGCTTTTCCCAACCTACTTGCTATTTAGCAAATATTATTTTTGTTCTTTTAGTGATGTAATAAATGTGTTAAAACCATACAAAACAGACTTTTGTTGTTCAATCATATCTCTCAATATTATAAGCGTTTTTTGAGAGTTTTCAAAACCATCATCACAATTTTCATAAAAGTTTTTTATTATTTCTAATGTAATATAATTTTTTTGTACCAAACTTTCTATATTATTTAAATGTTTTATCAATTCTTGTTTCATATTTTATATCCCATTTAAGTTGCAAAAATATTATACATCAATTATGTAATTCTAGTACGTATAATTAACAATTATTTACGTTTAGACTGTACGTAATGTACGAACAAGAATTTCAACAAATAGGACTTAATATTAAGAAATTCCGTAAGAGAGAAGGAATTACTCAACAAATTCTTGCAGATAAAATTGGCAAGTCTTTAAATTTTGTTGGCAAAATAGAAGTTGGTTTTGATCACCCTTCTTTATATACATTAATTGATATAGCGAAGGCTCTTAATGTATCATTAAAAGATTTATTTGAAGATGTTTAGGATGATGATAGGTTGCGTTAAACTAGTTCATCTAACATGGCAAACACATAAACGTTAATGGTGCAAAAATTTGCACTCTACTTCTTAAATGGAAAATTGAAAGTGGAAAATTGAAAATTGTTTTAAATAATTTTCCATTGTCCATTATCCATTTTCAATTGAAAAAAGGTAGGGTGCAATTTTTTGCACCGAAAACAAATATATATAATTATCTCCGTTCTATTCTCATCCCTACGACAAAGAGTTTTTTGATTAATTAAAAATAAATCAACCAAATAAATGATGGGAAGCATGCCGACATGATGTAAAGTATAAGAGGTACTAATAGTATTAATTTTAGTATCATCTTGGTGAGGTAGGTAAAATTGAAGAAATTCAAGTTTCGATTGCAAGTCGTGCTTGACATGCGAGAAAAAGAACTTGAGCAAAGACAAATGGAAATGGCTAAAATTGTTGCAGCTTTAAATTTGCAACAAGAAAAACTTCAAAATATCCTGCAAGCTCAAGACAATAATACTTTAGAGATGGAAGCTCTTTATTCGGCGTCAGAGTTGGATATCATGCAAATTGAAAGCCACAGAAAATTTGGTATAAAACTCGTAACTGACGCAAATAATCAAGAAAGAATAATCAATAACACAAAGCACATTCTTTCAAGAAAACAACAAGAAGTAAAAGAAGCACATCAAAAAGTAGAAGTTCTTAAAAAGCTTAAAGAAAAGCAAGAAAAAGAGTTTTATAAAAGCTTTCTGCAAGCAGAAATGAAAGAAATTGACGATATAACATCAGCAAGGTTCAGACTCGGATGACACAAGCATTATTAAACAATTTAATAACTAATAATCAGCAATCTTTTAGCGATAAACTCGGCGCAAAAGATTTTACGCAGTCTGATTTTCAAAATGTTTTAGACAAGCAAACAAGCTTGCAAACAAAAGCTAATGCAGTAAAAGACAGTATTGGCGGAATGAAGAAAACTGCGGAAAATACTTTTCAAAAATTGCAAGATAAAATTCAAGAAACATATAAAGAAGTTGGAAGTGAATCAGCTTTGAATTTGTCTTTAGCAAGTGCAGAAGATGCAGAAGTTACTGATAGTGCTATAGAGTCAGAAGATTCGGTTTCAGAAAATACAACTTTGGAAGATGTAGAAACAACATTACAAAATCTTGTTCAGCCTTTGGTGGAACAAATTACAAACCAAATAGGACAAGTTGAAAATATGGTTAAAAATGTTGCGGAAAAAGTAATTGAGAATGTTAGTGAAACATTAGAAAATGAACTTAATGTAACGATTAACGGAATAGATTTGGATAAGGTGCTTGAAGATTTCGAATTCAACAACACAGATGATTTGCCTGAAATTATGCCTCTAAAAGCGGAAAATGCAGAGGAGAGTGAAGGAAAAACTTTAGAAGAACTTGTTGACGAAGATACTTTGAGAGAGTTAAACATTGAATCTGTGGAGACTGATACGTCATCAGGTGAAGAAGAGAGCTCAGATTTGATGCAAAACCAGACAGCGGAAGAACAGGGGATTAAAGCAAGTTTGCAGCAAGCAGACGCAAATTTTGGGGAGTTAAAAACAGACTCTACTCAGTCTAATGTATCGCTTCAAGCGACGAAACCAACAGGAAACAGCGATGTTACACCGAGCAAAATTATTGATCAAATTTCTAAGCAAATGGAAAATATGAATACAGGCTCTAAGGTAAACATTGTTTTGAATCCTGAGTCTTTAGGTAAGGTTTCGGTACAACTTATCAACACAAAAGAAGGTTTGTCGGCACAATTTACGGTTGCTACGCAGGATGCTAAAAATCTTATTATGAAGGGTTTGGATGGACTTAAAGATTCATTGTTAACACAAGGTGTTAATGTTGACAATGTAACGGTTAAATTAAGCGAAACGCAAGAGAGTGAATACAACGCAGATTGGACAGAACAAGAAGGTTCAAGAGGCGGAAACAAAGAGCAAGGCTCACGCAAAGGACAAAAGGAAAAAGAACGTTTTGAAGAAATGATGTCATTTGCGCAAAATGAAGAAAATTAGGAGAAGGTTATGACCACGGTTTCAACTGAAATAACAAATTTGCAGAACCAGACTGCATTTACACAATCAAGTACAACGGATAGAAAAACAAGTTCTAAAAACGACAGTAGCATGTTTTTGAATCTTATGTTGCAACAATTAAAGAACCAAGACCCGACACAACCGACTGATAATACAGAATGGTTATCGCAGTTGGCTCAGTATTCTTCTCTTGAGCAAATGACTCAAATGAATACAGGTTTAACAAATTGTATGAACTATATTTCTGCAATGTACAAAGATATGTCAATGAATGCGGAAATTACTCAAACGCTTTCAATGGTCGGAAAAGAAGTTACAATTACTGTTCCTGATGAAAAAGACAGTTCAAAAACAACTGAAATCACAGGTAAAGTTACTGAAGCGAACTTTAAAGACGGCACAGGTAAAGTTAAAGTTAACGGCGAATATTATTCTATTTCGAATATTACTTCTATTAGAGAAAGTGGTAAAGGCACAAGCAATACGACAAAGAGTTAATAAAGTTGAAGAGTTTAAAAGCGGAACGGTTGAATAGTTATTTATAATTATATAAAACAAAATAAGTCTAAAAAAATTTTTAAACAAACTTTTCAACCATTCCACCTTTCAACCCTTCAACTTTGTAAACAACAAACAAGCAAATTCTACGATAAACAAAACCCAGACAACAACAGGAGGACGACATAAATGTCACAAGCATTACACACAGCCAGTACCGGTATAAATGCCGGACAATCACAAATCAACGTTGTAGCAAATAACGTTGCAAACATCAATACGACAGCTTACAAGTCTGCTAATATGACTTTTGAAACATTATATTCAAGAAACCTGTCTTATGGTAGCGCAGCTACAAAAGAAGGCGGTGGTACAAATCCTAAGCAAATTGGTCTTGGCGTAAAAGTTGGTGGTATTACGAGAAATTTTACTTCCGGTGAATATGTAAGTACAGGTAGAGATATGGATACTATGATTTCCGGAAATGGTTTCTATGTTGTACAAGATGCAGATGGTAAGCAATATTTTACCAGAGACGGTATTTTTTCAACGGACTCTGATGGTAATGTTGTTACTCAGTCTGGTATGAAAGTTGTTGCTACAAGAACTCCTTATTCAAATGCAAGTTCTGATTTAACTGTTAAAATTCCAAAAACATTAAGCGCAGTTGTTAAAGGTGATCCTGATATAGGAACAAAAAAGATTAGTCAATTAAATAATGCTAGTATTACAACCGGTAATATTATAGCAAATGTTACTGGTACTGACGCACAAGGTGCAACAGTAACAAAAGAAGTTACTTTAACAGTTCCGGCAGGCGATCCTACAATCCAAGAGATTTGTGATTCTTTTAATAATGCAATTAAAGCTGCCGGTATTACTGGTGGGGCTAATTTCACTGCAGCTGATGGAGCAATCTCAAGGACAGGCACAATGGATTTTCCTGATGACGAAAGAACGACAAGTAATTTCTTAGGACAAACAGGTTTGAGCTCTAAAACAACATCTGCAGCTTTGAATCAAACGGTTACATTGAATGAAATGGTAAACTATAACAGTTCAGATAGTTTATCTCTGAAATCAACAACTATAGATGAAAATGGTATTGTAGTTGCAACTTATGATAATGGTTCTATTTTGACTCAATATGTAGATAATACTTCAACAATACAGTGGAAGTTTACAACAAATCAGGGTGTTGTTATTTCCGGGGCTGATGTTGCTGCAAACAGTGTATCAATTCAAAATTCTAACTTTGTGCTTGAACTCGCAACAATGGTAAATCAAGAAGGTTTGATTTCACAGAATAATAACCTTTGGGAATGGGGGCCGGATGTTGGTGAAATTTATTATGGTATGGCGGGTGAAATGTCATTTGGTGCTATCGAAACAGGTGGATACGAAGGTTCTAACGTAGATATTGCATCCGAACTTTCAAATATGATATCAGCACAAAGAATGATTCAAATGAATTCAAGAGTGTTTTCGACAGCTAGTAGCGTGATGGAAACTTTGAGCTATTTGGGTCAATAGAGGTAAGTTGAGAAGTTTAGAAGTTTAGGAGAAATTTTAAAAATTTTCTTTTGTAAAAAAAGTTTAATGTTTTAGAATTTAATACTTCTTATCAACTCCTAAACTCCTCGCCTTCTCAACTTAATAAAAAGGCATGCCTTTTGTAAGCACAAGTCACAAAAATCATGTCAAATTCTTAACAAAACAACGCAACTTTACAAAACTTAACAATTTAAAACATGGTTGAAATCCATGTGAAACATGGGTTTCAGCATGTTCTAAAAATAGCTTAAAAGTTGTTACAAACAAAGACTTGTGCAGAACATGTTTTGTATTATATAATACAGTAAAGGGATTGAGGGAAATGTTAATACCATCACAAATTTGGGGCGAGGATGTTCATATTGACCGCGCGAAGGTAAAGACAAATCTTGAGGAAATCCAAAAAAATATCGCACATTCTAAAATTAAAATAATCGCAGTTACAAAATATTTCGGACTTGATTCTATTAAGGCAGGGTTTGAAGTTGGGATAAGAGATTTTGGCGAGTCCAGAGCAATTGATGCAATTCACAAGATAGAAGCTTTGCCGGATGAAATCAAACAAGATTCAACATTCCATTTTATCGGTCACTTGCAAACGAATAAAGTCGAAAAAGTTGTAAAGCATTTTGATGTAATTCATTCAGTGGATTCGTTAAAAGTTGCGAAAGCTATATCAAATGCGGCTTGTCAATTAAATAAGAGAGAGAAAATTTTATTACAGGTCAATAATGCAGAGGAAGAACAAAAGTTTGGTTATGCAAAAGATGTTTTGAAAACTGATATGAAAGAGTTTCTAAAATTAGAAGGACTTGAAATTATCGGTTTAATGAATATTGCACCACTTAATTTGGCAGAAGATGAGTTGAAGAAGTTATTCAAGGATATTCGTTTGTTCAGAGATGAACTTGAAAAAGAATTCGACATAAAGCTTCCTGAATTATCTATGGGAATGAGCAACGATTACAAAATTGCGATTAAAGAAGGTGCAACAATTATTAGAGTAGGTAGAAAGTTATTTAGTTAAAAATATAAATTGGAGGAGAAATGGCATTATCAGAAGGATTAAAAGGGTTTGTAAACTTTTTTGCAAAGAGTTTTAACGATGGAGAAAATGAAGAAGACGCTTTCACAGGTTTAATAAACGGTGATGATGAGTACGAAACAGATGGTACTCTAGCACTTAATAGAGATAGAGATTTAGATAGCATGTACGGCACAAGAGTAAACTCAAAACCAGAACGTTCTTTTGAAAGAGAATCAAAAGTAGTTTCTCATCCAAATTCATATAAATCAGGCGAAGTTACTGTTATTGAACCACGTTCTTTCTCAGAAGCCGCTCAAATCGTTAAAAAATTAATTGATAAAAAGACTGTTATCCTTCATCTTGATTTGTTAGATAAAGAACAATCTCAAAGAACAATCGACTTTGTTTGTGGTGCTTCTCATGCATTAAACGGCACTGCTCAAAAAATTAGCGATATGGTATTCATTTTCACTCCAAGCAATGTTTCATTGTCAGTTGAAAATGGTGCTGTTCAAAGCAAATTCGCTGAATCTTTGTGGAATAAACCACTTTAGGGGTAAATGAATTCTGTCGGCAGACATTAGAAAAACTACCTATTTTGAGCATTTTGCCTAGTCTGCCTCAAAGATGAAATTACTCGTTTAAAGAATTTTGACAGATAGTCAAAGCGAAGTATGAAATTTTTATAATATATTGATTTGTGATAGTTGGATTTTCAGGGTGCATTTGCACCCTTTTTATTTACTTATGATACGTTTCACCTTTTAATATCTTAAACGCACGATAAATCTGTTCAACCAATAACAAACGTGCAAATTGATGTAAAAATGTCATTTTAGAAAAACTTAGTTTGAAATTCGCCCTATTGGAAACTATTGGTGATAAACCACAAGAAGAGCCGATTACAAAAACAAGCTCGCTAATCCCACTCATTGAAATTTCATTAATCTTCTGTGCAAAATCTTCTGACGAAAGCTGTTTCCCCAATATCTCCATCGTAATTACAAAAGAATCATTTTTAATATTAGCTAAGATTTTTTCACCTTCTTGCTCTAGTGCTTTTTGAATCAAGTTTTCATCTCGAATTTCTATAGGTGAAAGCTCTATAATGTCAACAGATGCATAAGGCGTTAGACGTTTTAAAAATTCATCAATACCGTCTTTTAAAAATTTTTCTTTAATCTTTCCAAGCGCAATTATTTTTATTTTCATGTTTTGTATTATAATACATAAAATCAGTCGTGCAATTTTATACAAATAATTAATTCCAAAGAATAGGTGGTATGTAGTATGGTAATTGAACTTAATAAACTAAGTAAATATTATGATGTACGCAAGCGCGCAATAAGAACAAAATATTGGTTAGAACGCAAACCATTAACTAAAGAAGGAGAAAGAGTTAATATATTTGCCGGACATTTGAAAGATACAATTAAGCACCCGACATCCGGCTTGCTGGCTTACAATAATGCAATAAATGAAGGATACAAAAACGAGGAACTTTACAATAAAAATATCAAATTTATGCTAAAGGACAAGAGAATACAAAATTTGTTGCATAAATTAATAACATTACTTGATAATTGGTACCCGCTAACAAAATCAACGAGAAGTTTTATTATAAAAACTGGTAGAATTTCTTTTGATGAAGTGCGTCCTGTAAAACATGATTTACAATGGTTAAAATTTAAAATGTTAAAAACATTTGGAATTGTATAACAAAACTATTTTATTTCCTTTATTTTGCCATATAAACGCTTGTAGAAGGGAATGCGAATTCAATACCTTCCTCACGGTAGCGGTGAATTATTTGTCTGATCACATCACTTTTTGTATGTACATATTCTACCCAAGAAGTTTTACTTGTATAAGCTACAAGTCTTACTTGAATTGAACTTGGTGCCATATTATCAAAAAAAGTTTCTGCACCTTCAAGAATTCGTGACTCGTTTTCTGCAATTTCTTTTAAGATTCTGCAAGCCACGTCAAGTTTTTCGTTAGAAGTACCGTATTCAACGTCAACTGAAATATCAATTCTTCTTTTATGCGCTTGAGATACATTTGTAATTTCTTCGTTAGAAAGCACGTTATTTGGCACGTTTACGACATAACCATCAATAGTTCTCACTGTCGTTGAGCGCAAATTAATGTTTTCAACAGTTCCTTCATAACCATTAAATTTAATATAATCGCCAATTTTATAAACTCTGTCAGCCAAAAGTCCAAATGAACCGAAAATATTTCCGATAGCTTCCTTTGCCGCAAAACCTACTGCCAAACCTGTAATACCAAATCCTGCAACTAATGAAGTCACATTATAACCGAAGCTTTGTAAAAATCCCGCCAACAACATAAATACAATTACCGATTTAATAATTTTATTTAAAACCGGCATTAAGTTTAAAAGCGGAGAATCTGTATTTTTGCTTTTTAATCTAAGTTCTATTCTATGCGTAAAAGCGTCTGTCAATTTACATACAGCCCAAATTAAAACAATGTTTACTAAAACACCGATTAAAAATTTAGCGTTTACTCCTAAAAAAGAAAATATAGGTTTCACAATGAAATCTACCATTTTACATACCCTTTCTGCTTCTTAATACCGCTAACTCATCTTGGAATGGCGAAATTGAAGTTAATTTATCCATAATTGCCGGCATGTGTTCAATTACATAATCAACTTCTTTTTCAGTAGTAAATCTTGACAAACTGAATCTAATTGAACCGTGAAGTGCTGTGAATGGAATTCCCATTGCACGCAACACGTGGCTAGGTTCTAGTGAACCTGAAGTACAAGCACTCCCTGAACTTGCACAAACACCAATATCACTCAAGTGAAGCAGAATTAACTCACCTTCTACATATTCAAAACCGATATTACAAGTGTTTGGAACTCTGCCGTTTACGCCTGTATTTAATCTTGCGTTAAATACATTTTTAAGAATTCCTGTTTCCAACTTATCGCGCAACCTTTTTACTTCTTTTAGTTCGTAATCCATTGCATCCATTGCTAATTCGGCAGCTTTTCCCAAGCCTACAATATAAGGCACATTTTCAGTTCCTGCTCTCATTCCGCGTTCTTGATGACCACCATTAATCAATGGTGTAATTCTAACATCAGGTTTTACGTACAATGCACCAACACCTTTTGGAGCATGAAATTTGTGACCTGAAACTCCCAATAAATCAATTTTTGTTTCTTTTACGTTTATCGGAATTTTTCCTCCGGCTTGAACTGCATCAACATAAAATCTTGTTTCAGGTGATTTAGATTTAATAATTTCTGCAATTTCTTCTACAGGATAAATTACACCTGTTTCATTGTTGGCATACATTACAGAAACTAAAGCCGTATCTTTTCTGATTTTTGATTTAAGTTCTTCTATATCAAGCTCGCCTTGAGAATTCACTCCGATATAATCCACCTCATAACCTTGTTTTTCTAAAGCTTTATAAGTATTCAAAACACAAGGGTGCTCAACTTTTGTTGTAATCAAATGTCTTTTTTCTCTATTACAACTTACAACGCCTTTGATTGCTGTATTAGCAGATTCTGAACCGCAAGAAGTGAACACGATTTCCTTTTCATTATTCGCACCAAGAAAATCTCTGATTTTTGCTCTCGCCTCTTTTATTGCAGCAGCCGGTTTTTTAGCAAAATCATACATGCTGGAAGGGTTTGCGTACTCATTTTGCAAATAAGGAAGCATTTCTTCCAAAACTTTTTCATCTACTTTAGTTGTTGCGTTGTTATCTAAATATATCATGATGTGTTCCTTTTTAAGTCGTTAAGAGTTTTTGTTGGGCTGAAAGCCCAACCTACTTTTTGCGTTGTTAAGTCTTTTGTCGTTAAGGTGTTAAGTTCGTTATAAAATTGGAATTTTTGTTGGGCAAGTATGCCCAACCGACATTTACACAACTACACCTGTTCAACCACAATTGCCGAATCAACCTTATCTCTCAAAACTGATTCAACAAACCCTTTAATTGTCATACTCGCATTTTTACAACCGCTACACATGCCTGACAATTTAACCTTAACAGTATTGCCGTCGATATCAATGAGTTCGATGTCTCCACCGTCTTTTTGAAGTTCTGGTGAAATTTGTTGTTCAATGACTTTACTAATCTTCAAAATCTTTTGAGTTGCAGTCAAAACAGGTGCTTTACCTTCTTTTTTAAGATAAGTATCAATCATATCCTTAATCACACCGCGACAACGTCCACAAGCACCACCGGCTTTTGTATAGTTAGTAACTTCTTCTACTGTTTTCAAGCCGTTAACCTTAATTGCTTCCCAAATTTGGCTTTCAGTAACATTGAAACAAGTACAAACAACTTTGTCACCTGTATGAGTATTGCCTGCTAAATCTTCCCACTCTTCATTATCTTTTCCGTAATATTTTTTCAAAGCATCTTCCAATGCTTCGTGTCCCATTACTGAACAGTGCATTTTTTCTTGAGGAAGTCCGTCTAATTCATCTGCAATATCTTTATTTGTGATTTTTGCCGCTTCATCAATAGTTTTTCCGATAATCATTTCTGTCAAAACACTTGAAGATGCGACCGCCGAACCACATCCGAAAGTTTTGAATTTAGCATCTTTTATAACATTGCCGTCTAATTTTATATATAATTTTAAAGAATCACCACAAGCTAATGAGCCGGCTTCGCCAATTAAATCAGCGTCATCTATTTTTCCGACATTTCTTGGGTGCCTGTAATGGTCAAGAACCTTCTCCGAATATTCCCACATGATAGTTTTCCTTTCTAAAACAATGGTTGATTGTTTTTAGGAGTTACTCCCATATCACTCCACGATTTTACAACAATATTTTACTACAAAAAAGGTTTTTTAATAAAGATTTTTCAAAGAAGAAAATTAAGGAATTATTTAACAGACAAATTCCGAACGACATCTGCGCCGCGAGCGTTTTTTAGCGAGCTTAAAAGTGCGGGTTCACCCGCTACATCCATTTTGTCTAACGCTCGTAAGAGCGTAGAAAACTATGGCGTGTTTTCTCTTTCTTTTGGTACTTTTCTTTCTCTTTACATCGCATATAAAGAGAAAGAAAAGTACATTTTAAAAAAAAATCTTTCATTTCAAAATAGTCTTTACTTTATTCTTCTGTACGAACATCAACTTTTGTATTTTTATCGGTTTTAACAGTTGATTTAGCATCAGTTGTTTTGCTTTCAACTTGTTCACAGAGAAAGCTGAAGAAGATTTTTGAAATTATACATATTATGTTGAAAAAATAAGTTAATGGTGCAAAAAATTGCACCCTACCCTTCTTCAATGGAAAATTGAAAGTGGAAAATGGAAAATTGTTTTAAATAATTTTCAATTGTCCATTTTCCACTTTCAATTTAGAGAAGTAGGGTGCAATTTTTTTGCACCATTAACATTTCACTAATTCTCTAATCTTTTTTCTTCTTGCTTCAAAAATTCACAATCAGCTTCAAGCCTTTTATCATCCATTGCAGCAATAAGTTCTTCAATATCCTTAATCTGTCCGAGTTCAAAACCGACTTCTGCAAACAAAACACAATCGTTACAAAGTCTGTAATGTCCATATTGAACGGAACCTGCTAACGATTTTGTACCGCCACAAGCATCGCAAGTAAAAAAATCATTCTCACAATCAGGATTTTCTTCTATATCGTCCAAGCGCATTTGCTCAACAACCTGTTGCATTTCTTGAACAACTTCTTCTTTTGTTTTCATAAAATTCTCCATCAAACAAAAGTTATCAAATGAAAATTAATTAATACAACTTTCCATTTTCAACTTTCAACTTTCCACTCATTGCCCACGTCAAACATGCGCAGAACTATTCAACCAAAGCCTTCATTTCTTTAACTGCTTGTTCTAAGCCAACAAAAATCGAACGTGCAATAATTGAATGTCCGATATTCAATTCTTGTAAATTAGGAATTTCATGCATTCTGCCAACGTTTTGATAGTTCAAGCCGTGTCCTGCATTTACCTTCAATCCGAAGTTTTGAGCAAAAATTGCAGCACCCTTTAAATCTTCAAAAGCTTTTGCTTCTTCTTCCGTACCAAAAACCTCCGAATATCTACCTGTATGAAGTTCTATAAACGGTGCACCTGTTTTTGAAACTGCTGAAATTTGGTGTACATCAGGATCAATAAAGAAACTTACTTCAATATTTTTTTCTAAAAGCGGTTTTGTAAATTCTATTGCCCAATTAAGTTGACCTGCAACATCCAAACCGCCTTCTGTTGTAAGTTCTTGTCTTTTTTCAGGAACAATACAAACCGCATGGGGTCTTAGTCTCAATGCTATTTCTTGCATTTCCTTTGTCATTGCCATTTCTAAATTCAAACGAACTCGAGGAAGCATTCTAATTGCTTCTACATCCGCATCTTTGATGTGACGTCTGTCTTCTCTCAAATGAGTAGTAATAGAAGCTACTCCACATTCTTTACAAATTCTTGCAGCAGTAATCGGATCAGGATCAATTCCACCTCTTGCATTTCTTAAAGTCGCAACGTGATCTATATTTACACCTAATAACATATCTCGTCCTTTCTAAGTTGTAAAAAACAACCTCCAAAGTATATGATAGTATAAAAATAGTTTTTTTACAGATTACCAAAAGAATACTTCTTAAAAAATGTTATTGCATACCATAACATATCTTCACAAAAGCCACTTAGGCTATTGACAATAAAAAATATTTGTATAATTATCTAGTTATGGCTAGACGAAATATTAAAACTCAAAATTGTTGTTGCAAGTTCGAACAGGACTTGTCTTTTGTGATGTAACAATTTTGTAGAAATAAATAGTTTGATGAGTCCTTGATTTATGCAAATTAAGGACTTTTTTCATGCGCAGATTTGAAAGGATTAAAAATGAAAGTTTATAATAATACACCCCAAACACAATTTAGAACGCCAAACTTCCGTGGACCGATAGATGCTACACTGACTCAAGGTCTTGCTGCTTTAAGTACAAATCCGATGTTAAACGCATCTTTAGTAGATGTTTTTGCAATGGGTTTACCAAGAACGATAGTTGAATATAAAGAACGCAACAAATACGCAGGTTTTGAGATGGCCTTCCGAGAATTTACCGGAACTTTCATCGCTTGCTTTTCGGCAGGCTTATTTGGTCAAATGATTAATAAAACTATGTCAAAGCGAATACAGCCTGAAATTAAAGTAAACGAAAATTCTTGGGCTTCAAATAATACAATTGATGTTTTGAATCAAATTAATAAATCAGGCAAAAATTATTCAAAAAATCTTTTTAATTCTCTTTCAGGTTTAAACAAAAACGAAGAACAGGCTTGGAATAAAATTAATTGGGACAAAATCGAATGGTATGATAAAGAAGCTTGGAATAATTTGAAATGGGATAACAAAGAATTTGAGGGGGTTCACAATAAAATCAAATCAGAAAAATCAATTATTGAAACTTTTGACAAATTAATTTCTGACGAAAAACTTTCAAAAAATGATTCAAAGAATTTGCAAAACATTTTGACCGAAAGAGTTATTAATGCTGTTGGGGCTGAAAGTAATATAACTCTTAAAAGTGGTGACAAATCTATAACATCAACGGTGCAAAATATTTTAAGAGATTCAATTGATATGGGAAAAAATGTTTTTTCTGCAAAAGAATCAGAAAAAACGATTGTAAAACTTAAAAAGTTGAACAAAGTAAAAACTCTTGGTGCACTTACTCTTTCGATAGTCTTAGCTCTTACTAATCAAGCGATAAATCGCTATATAACCCAAAAACGAACAGGAAGTAAAGAGTTTGTGGGCAATATGAACTACGAAAGTCACATAGGCAATAACAGCCAAACTGATAAAAAGAAAAATCTTAATTTCAACAAAGTTTTAGCAAGCGCAGGTTTTGTAGCAATGCTTGCAAAAGTTATGAATATAAAAAACACAAAAGACTTCTTTAAAAAACTCGAATTCACAGGACCTACAACAAGCGGAAATGCTATTAAAACAGTTTATGGAGCATTGATTTTGGGAAGATTTTTCGCATCAAAAGATAATACAGAACTTAGAGAAACTGTTGTAAGAGATTATTTGGGCTTTTTGAACTGGCTTGTATTAGGCAGTTTTGTTGCAAAAGGTGTTGGCAATTTACTTGACAAAGACCGAAAAGCTTTGTTCAACACCTCTAAAGAAGGTAAAGGCGTAAAACATTGGCTAAATGATGTTTCTTTGAAAACACATTCCGAAATCGCAGCACAGGGCGGAAAAGACATCAAAAAGAATTTGCGCAAACTAAATGTCGCGCATATTTCAGGGCTTGCGTATTCCGCTTTAATGCTTGGAATTTTGTTACCGAAATTAAATATTTCAATGACAAAACACAAACAAAAAAATGTAGTTTGAGTGTTTGTTGGACAAGTATGCCAACCGACAAGCTAGTGCACTTTCTTATATTTTTTATTACGACAATTAAAAGCATAAACTGAAAGCCCATTTTTATTTACGACAAGTTTGATTGAATTATTTATATCGGTTCTAAAAACTTTCGTATTTTTTAATACATTAAGTGTGAAAACAGACGGATGCCCGAATTTATTTTCACCAACTGAAATCAAAGAAATTTTCGGATTAAGATAATTTATCATCTCTTTATTCACAACGCCTAATGCGCCATGGTGTCCTACTTTCAATACTGTAATATCCTTTGGCAAATATTGTTTCAATCGGTTAAATGTTTCAATTCCGGCATCGCCTGTAAACAACATTGAAAAATTTTTGTAGCTGAGAAGAGTCAAAATCGAAGCCTCGTTATCTCCGATTTCTAAACTGCTAGGAGAAATAAAATTCTTTAATTCCAAACCGTTTGACTCATAAATTGTTTTATTATTTTCTGCCAAAATCAAGTTCACACCACGAACATCTGCCGTTTCATAAATTTCTTTTGCAGCCACTGATGGGTGATTAATAGAATTTACATACAAATTCTTTACACGTAATTCGTTCATTAAATCAACTGCACCACCGCAATGATCATTATCAAAGTGAGTAACAATGAGCGTATCAAGCTCTTTTATTCCTCTATCAAGCATATACTTTAAAATTAGCATTTCAGCCTGCGATTTTCCGCCATTATAACCGCTTTTTGCAGTATCAATCATTATATATTTATTTTCTGGAGTTTTGATTAAAAAAGAATCTGCATTTCCAACATCAAATGCCATAATTTCAAGATTATGGTTTTTAATTGGAATTACTGAAACAAGTAAAATTAGTACAAATGAAGCTAACGCGATTTTTAATATTCTTGAATATTTTTCTCTGATTTCTTTATTCAGAAGTGCTGTAAGCAGAAGTAAAATTAAATAATAAACAAGAATTTGAAATATTGACGGATACGTTGTTTGACAAGCCGCGTGAGGCAAACTTCCCCAAAAGTCTGAAATCCAAACTAAGAAGGTTAAAAGCGGATTTAAAACAATATCAAATAATTTGCATACAAAAATCGGCGTAATCGGCGCAACAAGAGAGCTTACAAAACCGCCAAAACTTATTAAAGAAAGAATTGGCACGCTCATTATGTTTGCAAAAACAGAATACAAACTTATGTTGTTGAAATAAAAAATCTGAATAGGAATTACCCAAAGTTGTGCAATAATAGGAATTGCAATTGTTCCAAATATCCAATTAAGAAAACGATTCTTGCATCTTACTATAAACGGAGTTGTAACTAAAAGCCCGAAGGTTACAACAAATGAAAGCTGAAAACCAACATCATTTATATACATTGGGTTATATAAGAGCATCAAAAACGCTACAAACGCTAACAGTGACACTGAATGTGCATCTCTATCAATAAGTTTACCTAAAAGTACAAATACAAGCATAAAAGTTGCTCTTATAACAGATGGGCCTAATCCTGTCATAAGTGAATAAACAAGCACCATTAACATACAAAATAATATATTGGCTTTATAATTTATCCTAAATAATGATAAAAAGAAATAAAAGAACGCGAAAATAAACGCAACATTCATACCCGAAGCTGCCAAAATGTGAAGTAATCCCGAATTAATAAAAGATTTCTTGATGTTTTCCGGCGGAGAAACCGCATCGTCACCGAACACAATTCCGCCCAAGATTTCTAAATTTGGCGATGTTAAAAAGTTTGAATGTAAAGCAATAATTTTTTCTCGATGTTCATTTATTTTTTGCAAAAGTTTTTCTTTTGCCGTTATTTCGCCATCAAATTTTTCATACGTTTTTCCGTAAAATACGGAATACGTGTCAAAATTTCTCAAATAATTGCTGTAATCAAATTGAGAAGGATTGCCGGCTTTAAAAGGAGTTGATAAACGCCCTGTAATTTTATAATTGTCGTAAAGTTTTAATTTGTCTAAAGAATTAAGAGTTACTAAAGTCTTTTCATCTTTAAATTCCTGAATTTCATTGTCGTATTCAATTTTATCCACTCTAAAAAAGAATTTTGTTTTGTCTTCGCCTTTATTTTCCGGAATACTCAAAACTTTGCCATAGATAGTAGAATTTTGAGGTGCTATGTTTAATAAATCGTCCGTGTTTTTAAGCCTTGAAGAGGTGTTAAAAATCCCTAAATAAAAAATAAACGCCCAAACTAAAATATATTTAGCAGGAAATAAATCCGTAAAAAGAGCAGTCAAAAGAAGTGTCGTAAAAATGATTGCAAAAATCTGACTCAATCCGCTGAGCGTAGCAAATAAAGCTAAAATATAAACACTTACAGTTAAAAACATTAACAAATTTTTGTTTTGAGAAATTTTATAACACAAATCTTTAAGCATAGAAACAATTCTAGCACATTTTTTGAGATTAAGAAATTATCAAGATTTTTGTTTATATATTTACTTCAAGCATTAATGAAGTATTATATTTTTGAAGTAAATATAAAGTTTTAAGAAAGGAAGATGTTATGAGCGTATTTGAAGCCGGAATGATGGTATGTTTTGGAATAAGTTGGCCGGTTGCAGCACTAAAAACATATAAATGCAAATGTGTACACGGAAAAAGTATTCATTTTTCAATGTTAATATTATTAGGCTATATTTGTGGTATAACACACAAAGTGTTAGACGATATGGACTGGGTTTTTTGGCTGTATATCCTAAATACAATTTTCTTATTAATAGATATGTTTTTATATTGGAAATACAAAGATAATAAAGCTCCAGTTACGGAAGATGTAGAACTCAATGAAGCTGTAGAAGCTTAGTTGGTAGGTGAAATTCCCCAATGCAATTTGTTTCTTAGAACAGAATAAAATCCGTCGTCATTCAAAAATGCCAATACAGCTTTTTTATGAGATGTTTTTATAGAAATTTCTTTTACATAAGCTGTAGTATCAAAACCATCAATCGCGACGGAAAGTAATTTGTCGCTAGTTTTGACTTTTATGGTTTCACCAATAGGAACAACAAGCGGGCGAACATTTAGTGTATGCGGGCAAATTGGTACAATAACAAGCGCATTTAATGTCGGATATAATACAGGACCTCCGGCAGAAAGTCCATAAGCAGTAGAACCGGTTGGAGTTGAAATGATTAAACCGTCTGCTATATAGTCACAGACAAATTTATCATTAATTTCCAGATAAAATTTTGAAGTACGAGAAGTCATTCTGCCTTTGATTACAAAATCGTTTAAAGCAATTGCATTGTCTGATTCGAGCATCAAACGTTCTTCGGTTGAATATTTACCATCAATAACTGCTTTTACAGCCTTTTCTATTTCTTCAACACCTGCTTGTGCCAAAAAACCTAAACGCCCGAGATTTATCCCTAGAACAGGAGAGCCTGCGTAAAATCTTGCGCATTTAAGAAGAGTTCCATCACCGCCGATTACGAACGTAAAATCGCCAAACGGCTCAAGAAAATCTATATCAAAAGACTTGAATTCGACTTTATTTGCGATTAAAGCCTTTTCTAAAGCTTCAAGCGCATTTTGATATCCTAAAATTTGTTTATTAAAGACTACATTAATTCTCATAGCCGAATTATAACATATAAATCAGGCTTGTGTTATAATCATATAGAAATGAGGTTATTATGATAGAAATGAAAGTTATGGGTATTGCGCTTGACGTAAGAACAAATTCGCCAATCGTCGTACTTCACGATTTAGATAACAGAAAAGCACTTCCAATTTGGATTGGTTCGGCAGAAGCAAGTGCAATTATCAGATGTATTGAAGGGCTTGTTGTAGCTCGTCCAATGACACACGATTTAGTTGCAAATATTATTGAAAAAACAGGTTACAAGCTTGATAAAATCGAAATTAATGATGTTGAAGAAGAAACTTATTATGCAACATTATTCTTGTCAAAAGGTGATGAAACGTTAGAAATTGATGCTCGTCCATCAGATGCTATAGCGGTTGCAATGAGAGCAGAAGCTCCTATTTTTGTGACAGCAAACGTACTTCTGAACGGTTCTGTATCAACAGATACAGCAAAAGATGAAGAGGAAGCGCAAGAATTTAAAGACTTTATTCAAAATATAAAACCTTCTGATTTTGAAAAATTGATGGAAGGTAAACATAAAGAAAACGATCAATAGGCATATTTTTATGATAAGTAGGTTGGGCTTTCAGCCCAACCTTAGCAAAGAACCCAACGAAAAATCAAAACCAAGAGGACAGTATGAATATAAACACGAATTTTGACAATCTGGAACAAAGCTATCTATTTTCAACGGTAGCAAAAAAAGTTAATGAATTTACAGCTAAAAATCCTGATAAAAAAGTAATCAGACTTGGAATTGGCGATGTTACTTTGCCTTTATGTAAAGCTGTTGTTGAAGCTCTTCATAAAGCTGTTAATGAAATGGGAGTTCAAGCAAGCTTTAGAGGTTATGGACCTGAACAGGGCTATGATTTCTTAAGAGAAGCTGTTCAAAAGTACTATAAATCTCATAATGTTGCATTAGATTTAGATGAAATTTTTATTTCCGATGGTGCAAAGAGTGATTTAGGAAACATTTTGGATTTATTTGCAAAAGACAATACTGTGTTGGTTCCTGACCCTGTTTATCCTGTTTATGTTGATACAAATGTAATGGCAGGCAGAAAAGTTGTTTATGTGAACGCAAACGGTGAAAATGAATTTTTGCCATTACCGAATAAAAATGTGAAAGCAGATATTATTTATATCTGTTCGCCAAACAATCCGACCGGCGCGGTTTATAACAAAGAACAATTAAAAGCGTGGGTCGATTATGCAAAATCAATGGATGCAATTATTCTTTTTGATTCTGCTTATGAATGTTTTATTTCTGATGAAAACTTGCCAAGAAGTATTTATGAAATAGATGGTGCAAAAGATTGTGCAATTGAATTTTGTTCACTTTCAAAAACAGCAGGTTTTACAGGCACAAGATGCGGTTATACAATAGTTCCTAAGAATTTAGGGAAACTAAATAAAATGTGGTTAAGACGTCAAACTACAAAATTTAACGGTGTTCCTTATATCGTACAAAGAGCCGCTGAGGCTGTATTTACTGAAGAAGGTCAAAAAGAAATCAAGGAAAATATTGGATATTACAAGGAAAACGCTAAAATAATTTCTGAAACATTAAAGAAATGCAGTATCTGGCATGTTGGCGGAAAGCACTCACCTTATATTTGGTTAAAATGTCCTAACAATATGAAATCTTGGGAATTCTTTGACTATTTGTTAGAAAATGCTCAAGTTGTCGGCACTCCCGGCGCAGGTTTCGGACGCAACGGAGAAGGTTATTTTAGATTAACTTCATTCGGTTCTTATGAAAATACTATTGAAGCAATGATGCGATTTGAAAAATTGTTCTCTTAATACTTTAAAGCCGGGCATAATTGGGTATGCCCCCTCACAGGGTGCTACTATACAAGATAATTCAGAACGACTCTCGTGGCACGAGAGTCGTTCTTTTTGAAGCTTTACACAATTTATAACGACTACAAATTTTTGTTGTATAATAAAGAAAAATAGAGAGGTAGGAATATAATGGAAGTTTCACTAAATTGGTTAAATGAATTAGTAGACCTTAAAGATATTGACGTTAAACAAATTGCTCATGAACTTACTATGAGTGGTTTAGAAGTTGAAGAAATTGAAGAATTAAGACCAAAATTTACAAATATAATTACAGCAAGAATTGAAAAAATAGACAATCACCCAAATTCTGACCACTTGCACCTTGTAACGGTAAATACAGGCTCTGGTCTAAAAACAGTAGTTTGTGGCGCGCAAAATATTCAAGTAGGACAAGTAATTCCTTACGCATCTGTTGGAAGCAAAGTGCTAGACCGTAAATCAGGCGAACAATTTGAGCTTACTCCTGCAACAATCAGAGGTGTCGAATCTCAAGGTATGCTATGTTCAGACGATGAACTTGGTGTTTCTGACAGAAATTATCAAGAAGAAGATGGTATTCTTGTTTTAAACAGAATTTTCCCTAATGTTGGTTTGGGTTTGGATGTAGAAAATGTTTTAGGTTTTGAAAAAGACTATGTTTTACATACTGCACCAACTGCAAACAGAGGCGATCAAATGTCTGTAATCGGTATTGCAAGAGAGCTTTCTGCACTATTCGACAGACCTTTGAACTTTGACTATGCAGCAAGAAATGCAAAAACTGCGGATTTTGAAGTTGAAATTAAAGATAACGATGTTTGTAAATATTATTCAATCGGTGTTTTAAAAGATATTACAATAAAACCTTCTCCTGATTGGATGCAAAAAAGACTTGTTTCTTCAGGCATCAGAGCAATCAATAACGTTGTAGATATTACAAACTACGTTATGTTAGAATACGGCACTCCGCTTCACGCTTTTGATTTGGATAAATTGAACGGTTATTTGTGCGTAAGACGCGCAGAAGAAGGCGAAAAGCTTGTAACTCTTGACGAAGTAGAAAGACAACTTCACCACGATACAGTTGTTATCGCAACAAAGGAACAACCCGTTTGCTTAGGCGGTGTATTTGGCGGTGCTAATTCTGAAATTGATGATAATTCTAAAAACTTGGCTTTAGAAGCTGCATATTTCACTCCTCAAGCTAACAGAAAAAGTTCTCGTAGCGTAGGGTATAAATCAGACGCTTGCTCAAGATTTGAAAGAGGAGTTGATATTGAGGCTGTTAAATCAGGTTTATTAAGAGCCGTTGAGTTATTAGAAAAATACGCTGATGCTAAGTTTGAAGGTCTAGCAGAAGCCGGTGAAAACAAACTTGAGCCAATCGAAATCACTCTAAGATATCCGCAAATTAAAAGAATGTTGGGCTGTGAAATTGAAGCTTCTAAATGCTTAGCAATTTTAGAAAAACTTGGTTTCATAATTTTAGGCAAAAACGAAATGGCTTGCAAAGTTCAAGTTCCTTCTTTCCGCGCTGGTGATGTTACAAGAGAATGTGATTTAATTGAAGAAATTGCAAGAATAAACGGTTACGACAAAATCACACCGACTCTTCCAAATAGAGCCGGCACTCCTGAAATTAGCCTCGCTGAAAGAGTTATCAATAAAGTTCACGATTTAATGAGAGCAGCAGGACTTAACGAAATGCAAACTTGTTCTCTTATTGGTGAACCTTTGCTTAAACAATTCAATATGTCTTACGACAAAGAAAACGCCATTTTTGTTGAAAATCCTGCGTCAGAAGATTTTGCAATGCTTAGACAAACTCTTATAGCAAGTCTTCTAAATTGTATGAAATACAACTACGATAACGGACAAAAAGATTTTTGGGGTTACGAAATCGGACGCAGTTACTTGAAGGTTGGTGAAACAACCGAAAAAGAAACGGGGATTAAAGAAACTCAAACGTTAGCAGGTATTATTACGGGTAATGTTCAAAACTCTTTGTGGCAATCAACAGGTGAAGTTGACTTTTACACGGTTAAAGGTATTGTAGACAAGGTTTTGGAAGAATTCGGGTTGACAAGACGTATTAAATTCTCATTATTAGCAGATTCTCCGCTTGCTGATACTCATAAATGCTTGCATCCATACAAAACAGCTGTTTTAACTATGCTGGGCAAAAAACCTGAAGTTATCGGATATTATGGTGAACTTCATCCTGAGCTTAAGAACAAACTGAAATTAAATCAAAACGCGTTCTTGTTCAAGTTAGATTTAGATATGTTGATTTCAGGCGTGAATGAATCTGTTGTAAGATATAAAAAACTTTCTCAATTCCCAGAAGTTCAAAGAGATTTGGCGGTTATAATTCCTGCTAAAACTACTTGGGAAGAATTAGAAAAAGTTGTTAAAAAAGGTGTAGATAATAAGATTTTTGCAGGTTGCGAAGTCTTTGACGTATACCAAGGCGAACACGTTCAGGAAGGATTTAAGTCTGTTGCGTTCAGAATCAGAATGCAAGACGCTAATTCTACAATGACTGATGAAATGATTGAAACTCAAATGGCAAACGTAAGAGCAGTTCTTCAAAAGAACTTGCCTGAATTATCATTCAGAGGTTAGAATTTTATTATTGGTGGTGCAATTAATTTGCGCCACCATATTTATAATAAGTTTTTGAGGGCTTAATTTATGAAAAAATTGTTATTGATAATTTGCATGATGTTTATGCTTCCTGTTTTTGCAGATGTAATGCCTTTTTATGTTAATTCCATTCCAAAAGATGCAATTGGTATGTATCAAACTGGAGAAAATATAACAATTTATTCTGAGCCGGAAGCTAATTCAAAAGCAATTAAAAATGTAGAATTTTCTTACAAACCGGAAACAATGCCTGATGGAATGTTTGCTGTATTATTAAACGAAAAAAAACTTGGTTTTTTGTATGTTTCAGATATCGGTGATGATGGTTGGGTTGAAGTTATTTATGACAGACACACCGGCGCAAGAGGTTGGGTTTTGACTGAAGACAAATTCCAATTCTTGCCTTGGTTAAGCTTTTATAATATGTATGGCAGAAAATACGGTTTAAGACTATTTAAAGACACTCCAGATAAAATTGAAGTTTTGCGCGCAAAAAGCGAAGAAACATCACAAAATGTCGACAAACTAAATTATGTTAAACAAATCAAATTAACCGCCATAAGAGGGAACTGGGCGTTAGTGTCAGTATTTGACATAGATAAAACCCCTAAAACAGGTTATTTGAGATGGAGAAGCGACGAAGGCGTAATTTATGCGTTCCCTAATATCAAATAAATTTAAACAACCACTTCAAATTTGTCTGCCCGAGTTCGCATAAGAGAAACTGCAGCTTGAGAATTAAGAAAATTCAAAGCACCCATAAAGCTTTTTTTACTACTCAAAGCTTCTCTTGCCTCTGCCATATTATTTTGTATAGTAGAAGCTGCTAATTGATTATTTATAACCCTGCTATTTTGCAACTTAAGTTCTTTTGCTACAGGAAAACCAATATCGTCCTTTGGTGTCGTATCTTGCGGAGTATCAATTTTTTCTGTTTCAGTCTTTTTTTCTGTAGTTGCTGTATAAGAATTTTCTACAATCTTTGAAAACGGATTATCTTTGCTTACAAATGATTCTCTAGCCATATCCATAACATCTTCTTGCGTATTATCACTATAAGCTTGCGCCCTTTCTTGCGCACGTTTAAAAATCATCTCTTTAAGAGCAGATGCTTCGCTTTTACTAACTATGGAATCAAATTTATAGCTCATTCTCTAGTCCTCTTACATATATAAAAACATAAATGTAAAGAAAATTGACATTTTTATATATAATTCGTATATATTTGTTACATAGCTTAACAATTTGACACAATCACCAGAAGTCACTCTACGAGCAGTTTATAGCTACATCAGAAGGCTCAATACCTTATCAAAAGTGTAAACTTATTACTACTACCATTTGTATTTTTCTTAATTTTAGTGTACAATAATATTGCTATTTATATTTCGGCTAGTGTAAAATCTTAACAGGAAGGATATTTAACCGACCTGTTTTCTTTTGCCCCTTATTGTTTTCACTATACGAAATTTTTATAAAAATTAATGGTAGACTAAAATCTAGCAATAAAATACGCTAACTTTACAAATAATGCATAAAAAAACTTTCTGTAAAATTACAGAAAGTTTTTTCTTTATTCATATTAAAACTAATTTATTCTTTGGAACATATAACCAATACCACGAGCAGTTAAGATAAGTTCAGGATTAGTTGGGTCCGTTTCCAATTTAGAACGCAATCTTGAAATGTGAACGTCAACAACACGAGTATCAATTCTGTGATCTGCAGGATAAGACCATACATGTTGCAAGATTTCGTTTCTTGAATATGCTTGACCAGAATTGTTCACAAGTAATTCCAATAAACTGAATTCCATGCCAGTAAGTCTTATTCTCTCGTTCTTTCTATAAACCTGTCTTCTTGCAGTATCAATTTTAATAGCACCAGTTGTAATAATATTTTTATTACCCTTAGATGAGCCTGAACCTGAAGCAGGAGCACCAGCTGAAGAAGCCGGGATAATAACATCTTTGCTAATAGTTCTTCTTAATACTGCCTTTACACGAGCTTCCAATTCTTTAGGGCTGAACGGTTTAATTACATAATCATCTGCACCCAATTCTAAGCCGGTGATTCTTTCTGAAACGTCACCCAATGCTGTTAAAATAATAATCGGAACATCAGAAGTTCTTCTGATTTCTCTGGTTACACCGTAACCGTCCATTTTTGGCATCATGACATCTAATACAACTAAATCAGGGTTAGTTTTGTTGAACACTTCAACAGCTTCTTCACCGTCTTCAGCAGTTACAACATCATAGCCAACCATTTTAAGACGAGTTTCCAGGATTCTTCTGATACTTGCTTCATCATCAGCTACCAATATCTTTTGACGAGTTTCTCCTTCGCTCATCTCTTCTTGCAATTCTTCATTTTCTGCCATGCTACCACCTTTAAACTTGTATTTACAAAAATTTGAAATTCTTAATATTTATACATATATCTTAATAGAATTTAAAGATTTTTGCAAGTGGTAAAAGTAAAAAATTCAGAATGTTGATGAAAAGCTTTAACCAAATTTTAATTAAGTGTATTTTATACTCTTCTTAAATCATCCAAAAGTATTAGTATTATTTGCTTACAAACCATTGAGAAAATATTAAGTGTATGTTATAATAAAAGTAGAAAGAGTAACTATCTTTTGAATACTGTTAAAAAACAGAGAAAGGAACGGTAAATTAAAAAAGTTTTCTGCAAGTAATGAAATTTACCCCCGAAAGAGTGTTATAGCCCCACACCACTCTCAAATAAAAAAGGTATCCTGTAACTTAAAAGCAAATGGTGAAAGCGATGGATACGATATTAGTAAACAGATTACAAAGACCCCAATTAGAAAAAACTGCAACGAGTGCAGCAGGAATCGGTATTGCGATATGCTTGATGCTCTCTCAGAATTTACTGATATCTGCCAAAGACATTCATGTAGAAAACTTAACTGGTATTTCACCAAGTTTAAATTATATTCAAGAAAGACAGCAAGAACAAGAAATTGCATTTGAACAAGAAATTTCAAAAAAATATAGAAATTCAAAAGTAGTTAGTGTTGAGAAAGGCGTTAAACATGTCAGAATGATAAGATTTTATAATAATAAACCCGTCCGAATTAATATAGTCGAATTATCAAAGGGTGTAAATGAGGATTTAGTAGTAGAACCGGCGATTGCATCAGAAACTTTAGCCTCAAGGACAAAAATTTCAAATATAGCAAATAGAGAAAACGCAATAGTTGCAATCAATGGTGGATACTTCAAACCTCAAACAGGCGTTCCATTAGGAACTTTAATGATAAACAAAAAAGTTTACACCGGTCCAATTTATGACAGAGTGGCTATGGGAATTTTCGATAACGGATTTGATATGGCTAGAGTTCAACTTAGAGCTCAAGTAGAAACAAACAAAGGAGGGTTAAAAATTGATAATATCAATCAGCCTAGAATGTTGTCAACTCATACAATCGTTTATACGCCGGATTGGGGCGAGTATTCTCCGCCTTGTCCAAAGTATGGGCTTCAGATAGTTGTCGAAAATGGCAAAGCAACGAGAATTTCTTACGGAGCAAATAGAATACCTCAAAACGGATTTGTTATTGTTGGTGCAGAAAAAAACTTAAACAGTATCAAAGATGCAAAAAGATACAAACTGAACATTAAAATTAACCCTGAGTGGAAAGACGTTAATCATATCATAAGTGGCGGACCGTATTTGATAAAAAATGGTGATATCTATGTTGATATGACCGCGCAAAAACTCGGCTCAATCGGTGGCAGAAACCCAAGAACTGCAATAGGATACACAAGAGATAACCATCTAATTATGTTGACAGCCGACGGCAGGGAAGGTTCATCAATAGGCTTAACGCTTGTAGAACTCGCTAATTTGATGAAAGAACTCGGTTGTGTAAATGCAATGAACTTAGATGGCGGCGGTTCAACGGTTATGTTTGTCAAAGGACAAGTTGTCAATAAACCCGCTATACAAGGCGGTATCCCTCTTTCTCACACCTTAACAGTAAGAAAGATAAGCTAAAATTACATTCCATAATACATTAAATCCCCTATGGAAGTAAAAACTACCCCTTTTCTGAATAATCAGAAAAGGGGTTTGAGTATGTTTTTCTTTTATAAGCTATGCAAAAGTTTTTATAACTATTTCCTTATTCTAAAAGTATTACTGTTACTTTTCTAAATAAAAAATGCTTAACATTGTAACATATTTTTTATATAAGGGTTGTATAAGTAAGAAAAAGAGTTAAACTGATAGTAGAGGTTAAACAAATGAGCGCAATATCACATATCAATACATCGGATTACTCACATTTACTCGATAGCGTACAAATTGCTAAAAACTACAATGCGCCGACAGACAGAGGTGCTGAACGTGGAGCGTTAATTGCGCCAAACGAACCAACGCAAAGTATTGATTTAAACGGTTATTATGAAAATGTACCTGCTCCATCAGGTGACATCATCCAAACCGCTTCTGAAAATGTTTCAAAAGCGGCTAACGACTTAAATAACGCTATGGTTGCAGCATTAGAAAACGGCTATACCGTACAAGATGCAGTAAACATTCAGCAAGCAAAAGCTGCTTATGAAGCAAATTACAAAGTTGCTCAATCTACATTTGAAGTTGCAGTTTAATGAATTAAAAAATAAACTTCATTATAGAAACGCATAATAAATAGAATTATCAAAAGCAAGATGATTAGCATAATAGCTTGCGGAGATTTCCAATCAAAGTATTCATGCGTATGGAAAACTCTGTCTGAATATGTTTCAGCAACATGAACCAAATACAAAACATTGAATAATACCATGTAGTACGGGTTAAATCTTAATGCTACATCGTAAGTTTTTTGCGTATATTTTTGAATAATTCTCAACACTCTATAAGATAAAGCTATATAAAGCAAACATTGCAACACAGAGAATATCAATAAATATGCAGGGTGTTTATAAAACATAAACAAATAAAATCCGCCGTTTAATGCCAGCAACATAACTAGCCAATTGAGTTTAATGCCGTCTTTTGGTTTTGAAGTTAAATCATTGATGGCTTTTGCGTTAATGAAAAACCAAATTGTAGAAAAGAAACCAAGAGTCAGAACATCTATCGCCAAAAAAGGCGCAAGTTCTTTAAACTTAAGATTTGGAAGCTCTGGTTCTTTAAACAAAGCATCACATTTTTCACATTTTAGAGCATCGCTCGCAATAAGATTTCCGCAAAACGGACAATTAATTTGTTCAGTCATAAAACCTCTCTCTGCACTAAAATTATAACATACTATATAATTTTTGCACAGTACCTCGCAATCGGACATTCTGAGCACTTCGGTTTAATTGGCTTACAGACATTTTGACCATGTGTTACAAGAAGCGTATTTATATCAATCCAATATTTTTGCGGTAGTTTTTCTCTTAAAGCAAACTCCGTTTCCTCAGGAGTTTTAGTTTTAATATATCCCAATCTGTTAAAAATTCTATGAACATGCACATCCACACAAATTGCGGGTTTATTAAAACCTAGTGACAAGACCAAATTCGCAGTTTTTCTACCAACACCTTTAAATTTAATTAAATCCTCAATTTCGTCAGGCACTTGACCATTTAATTCCTCATCAATTGTTTTTGAAAGTTCTATAATTTGTCTTGCTTTATTTTCATAAAAACCGACAGGATAAATCGCTTTTGATAAATCTTCAACACTGACATTTTTCATTTCTTTTGGTGTTTTTGCAAGCTCTAACATCCTTAAAGTCGCAGGATAAGTCGTTTTATCGTTTGTTCTAAGGCTCAAAATACAAGCAATAAGAACTAAATACGGATTTTTAAAGGAATCCATAAGTTTTACAAACTCACTTTGCGGTTGCTTGGCATTTTTCAATAAAGAAACTATTTTATCAATATCTGTCATTGTTTTAAACTCTTTATGTATTCCGAAATTTTATCCAAAGCAGGCTCTAAATTCTCGGCACAAAATCCAAGCCTTGCATAACCTTCCATTTCTAATGTTTCACCAGGAAGCAGTGCAACTCCTGTTGTTTTTTGCAATTCTTTACAGAAAGTACGAGAAGGAATATTCAAATTATATTTGATTAAAACTGTCGTTCCGCCTGTCGGTAAAACACAGTCTATATCTGGATTTCCACTAAGCCATTTTTTCAAAATTTCAAGCCCATTTTTCATTATTTTAAAGTTACGCTCAGCAATAGCTTCTCGACTTTCTATCGCAACAGATGCAAAATAATCATCTAAAATGCTAACACTGATTGTATTATATTGTCTTTGATGATTTATTTCGTTAATTAAATCAACTCTCCCAACAACCCAACCTACTCTAAGCCCCGGAAGTGAATACGTTTTAGACATACTTCCGACAGAAATACCTTTTTCATAAATATCAGCAATAGAAACCGAATAAGGATTTCCATATAAATTCAAACCTCTATAAACTTCGTCAGACAAAATCCAAACATTATTTTTCTTAGCTATTTCGACAATTTTTTCCAACATCCAATTTGGAATTACTGAGCCTGTCGGATTGTTTGGATTATTTAAACACAAAAGTTTTGTTTTTGAAGTTACTATTTTTTCTAATTCTTCTAAATCAGGTAACCAATTATTTTCTTCCCTCAAAAATAAAAGTTTAACATCACAACCTAAAGATTTTGGGATTGAATAATGTTGCTGATACGTTGGAACAATTGAAACAACTTCATCGCCTTTTTCCAATAAAGATAAAAACACAAGCTGATTTGCACCAATTGCACCATGCGTAACAGTTATATTTTCTAAACCTTGATTTGTATAAAGCGATTGAATTGCAGTTTTTAAACGTTTAGAGCCTACAATGTCACCATAACCTAATTTAACATTAAAAATTTCATCAGAATTAAACGGTAGTTGATTTATAGAAAGTGGTGCAATACAAGTTGTCGTAAGGTCATATTTTGCAGACGCTTCATACTTATTCATCCATTCTTCAATTTTAAAACTATCTATTTTCATAAAATAATGATAGCAAAAAGCCAAAAATTTTTCATTATAATCAACCAACTATACTGTTGTAAACTCCTTAATTTATTGCTATTATATTCTTAATTCAAATGAAACAAATTTTTAATAAATATATAATACTGATTCTCGGAGTCTACGCTTTTTGGATAGGAGGAGTTCCCGTAATTTTTACGAAGGCACTCCCTGTTGTGTGCGAAAACATTAGCATAAACAGCAACTATAACGTAGAAATTCTTAACCCTAAATTAAGATTAAATATTTTACCAAAAGCACAATTCAACGCACAAAGAATTTCGATTGAAGATAAAAGTACTCAAAATATTTCAACAATTGATAACTTTAAAATTGATTTAAGACTTTTGCCGCTTTTGAGTGGCCGAGTGCATATTAACAGCATTAGCGCAGACAATTTATTTCTAAAAGTCAATATTGATAAAGATATTGAACTTGACAAAGATTTTTTTAAAAATTTAGACAAATCTAAAATCAAATGCAATATTTTAAAAATCAATGAGTTTTCTGTTATTCTTGCGCATAAGGGAACCCAAAAGCCTATTGTTTACAGCGGAAATGGTGTTTTCTTCAAGAAAAATCGCCGTTATTTAAAAGTTAATGCGGATACTAAATTTAATATTAACGATAAAATTTCTAACGCTGATATCAACCTGTATTTGCCTAAAAATAATGATATTAACAAAAGTATTGTTGATATAAAAATTCAAAACCTTGATTTAGAACCAATTGGCGATTTTTTAAGACAATATTTACCTAACGATTTAATTGAAACAAAGGGTATTATTAACATTTTTGTTGATAAACATAAACTAAATGCAGAGCTTAAAAATTGTGCAATCGTTATGAAAGATAGTGCAAAATCAATGATTTATCCTGAATTATTAAACATTGATGCCGATTTTAACATAACAAGTAAAATTATTAATTTCAACACTGTTAATATTAATTCTAAAAATATTCACGCAATTTTAAACGGTTCATTTTCAAATTATTTGGATAAATCTTTATCCGCAATAAATTTAAATGTACAGCTTGATAAATCCAAAGTAGAAGATATTGTAAACCTTCTTCCTCCAATTATTGTTGAAGAATTTAATGTTTACAAACTAAAAAAATACAAATTTTTTGGTGACGTTATCGGAAATTTTTCAATTAAAGGTGACATATTTGAACCTGATATAATCGGTGATATATTTATCGATAACGGAATATTAACAAAACCTATTCCTAACGCTAAAGGTGCTACAGTAAAACTTGAATTTACAGGCAGATATATCAATTTTGATGTTTTTGTTCCGGCAGGCGGCGCAGAAAGAGTTTGGGTAAAAGGCGGTGTTGAATTATATAATGTAAAATACGCCGACATGCACATTTGGAGTACGAAAAATGTTAATTTAGCAACCGCAGAAGAAAAAATTCTTCCAATACACGAAATTTTAAACTTCATAATCGGTCCTGTTCCTATTATGGATGTAAAAGGTCTTGGAAATATTGATATTATTGTAAAAGGAAACCGTAAAAACCCGCACGTTTGGGGAGATTTGAATTTTAGAAACGTAAAAACTTTCTTCAATGAAATTCCTAATCTTGTGTTGACTGACGCAGAAGCTACTTTGAAATTTGATGACGAAAATGCAACATTCGTCACTAAAAAAGGGTTGGTGAACGGCAAAGATATTTCTATAAACGGAACTTGCAACTTGTACGGTAAATTTGATTTTGATGTTAATACAAAAAATCAGGAAATCGCGTATTTATTTAATGCAATCCAAACAGCAACGATGATTGACGATGTTAAAGCAATGTTACCGAAACTTGATGCAATGGATGGTTTGATTGATTTACAGTTAAAAGTTTATGGTGCTGTTAAAGATATTGAAGACTTGGCATTTAACAAAAATTTCTTTACAAAAGGTCAAATAAAATTACTTGGCAATAAGTTTGCCGTTCAAGGAATAGAAGTTAGAAATACAAAAGGTGTTTTGAATTTTGACGGACAAAACGCTTCTGCTGATGTAAGTTCATTTATCGGCGAATCTGCATTGAGCGCGAAAGCCTCTGTTAAAAACAATTTTGTTGATGCTAATATTAGTATTCCAAAATTAAATCTTAACGATTTAACACCTAAAAAAAGTGATTTGCAAAATGATATCGGGAATATTTTTGTAAATGTTGTAGCCAAATATAAAGGCAAGCTTGACCCGATTGAATTAGACAAAGTCAGTTTTGTTGCAAAAATTCTTGGTGTTGCGCCAAATAACAAACTCAAAGTTTCAAACGGCGTTGTAAATCTGAATAATAACAAACTGAAAATTTCAAACATCAACGGCAGCCTTGCTGACAGCCAATTCAATGTAAATCTTGATATAGGAAATGTAACAGGTAAACCTCACGTAAACGGAATAATCGGATTAAAATCGTTTGATTTATCTTGTATTAATACACTTTCGGAATATTCAATTATTCCAAAAGATATAAAAGCTACTTTAAACAAAGTTAAATTTAATGAAGGCAAAAAAATCAATCTTAATGCCAAAATCAACCATAACCGAATCAACGCGTATACTGATTTGGGCGGATTGTCTTTTGTGTACACGCCACTTGAGCTTCCTGTAAAAATAATCAATGGTAGCCTTATCATGCGCAATAATGGATTAAGATTAAATAAAATTAATCTTCTTACTGATAATATGCCAATTCTTGTTGATGGCGAAGTTTATGATTTGTTTAACAAACAAAATTTTAATTTATACTTTAATTCTAAACCACGCCAAGATTTTATAGATAAATACATTAACAAAAATCAAATTTATCCTGTAAAAGTAAAAGGTGACATTGTTTATTCTGCAAGAGCAAAAGGCGTTTTAAAAGATTTTGACTTAAAAACGAATATTAACATGGCGAAAGATTCTAGCATTTATCACCTCGGTGCGACTGTCGGTGATATTGAAAACGCAATTGTTTTAAATTTGGATACAAAAGTTCAAAACCAAAAAATCTTAAAAATCAGAGAATTTTCTTATGATAAAATCATTTCTTCACAAAGCGGTCGTGAAACAAGATTAAACATGCTTAAATCTCGTGGTGAAATAGATATTTTAAAAGACGATTTAGGGTTTAAAGATTTAATAATAAAAACCCACAACCCTACCGATGCAAGAATTTTTAACATTATATTCAGAAAACCTAATATTAAACAAGGTCAATTCACTTCTGATTTAAAAATCAACGGTAAAGCTACCGCACCAAAGCTTTTAGGAAACTTCCACATCTTTGAAACAAACATTCCGTTTTTAGATACTACGATGAAAAATATTACATTTTTGTTCAAAGATAAAACAATTGACATTTATTCTATCGGTGAAGTTTTAGGTAATGACGTTAAGATTCAAGCTGTATTGAAAAACAAATTAACTCCACCGTATTATGTTGAAAAAGCTGTTCTTAACACAAAACTCTTAGACTTAAACCACATTACAAATTTAATAAAACTTTCTCAAGTTGATAATTCACAAAATTTTGATTCGCTTGAAGAATTTGATTTAGCGTCTATAGTTATCAAAAACATGAAAATGAACGCTGACAGTATTCATCTTAGAAACATCATAGCAGAAAACTTTGAAGCTACTGCGACTTTGAATGAAAAACAAGTTTTCAATGTACATAATTTCAAATTTGATATTGCAAACGGCAACTTGGGCGGAAGCTTTAATTATAACTTAAAAAACAACAATACAGGATTAAAGCTTAAAGCTCGTGACATTGATGCAAACGATTTATCTATCGCATTATTTGATTTGAGAAACCAAATTTACGGCGATTTAACAGGTGACATAGCTTTATCTTGTAATGGTACTGATTTCGACCAATGTATGAAAACCCTTAACGGCAACACAACCTTCAGCGTTGCAAACGGTAGGATGCCCAAACTGGGTTCTTTGGAATACTTGCTTAAAGCAGGGAACTTGGTAAAAGGCGGTTTAACAGGCATTTCTATTAACAGCGTAATTGATATTATCACACCGCTAAAAACTGGTGACTTCTCGGATATAATCGGGGATATTACAATTAAAGACGGTATTGCAAATGATATTGAAATAACAACCAGAGGTAAAGATTTAAGCTTGTTTATTAGCGGAAAATATAATTTCTCAAACTCTAATGCTGAAATGGAAGTTTTAGGACTTTTGTCTAAAAAAATATCAACAATGTTCGGCCCGATTGGAAATGTATCATTAAACACTTTATTTAACGTTATTCCAGGTGTTGATTTAACAAAAGAAACTAAAGTATTAGAACATATAAATAGAATTCCGGGAATTGAATTATCCGACAAAGCTTACCGAAAATTTGTTGCCGAAATCAAAGGTAACATTAACGGCGATAATTATGTTACAAGCTTCAAGTGGATAAACTAGATTATACCAAACACACCCTATCTTTTATAAAGGTAATATTTCAAGCTGAGTTGGGCAAAATTTAAAAATTCAGATGAATGTTTATGAAATAGAGTATTTTTCGCAATACACTATTTCTTCAACATATCAATTATACGTTCAAACTTCATGCTTCTTGAAGCCTTTAAAAACAGCTTATATTCAGGTTTGATGTTGTTTTTAATAAACGTAGCCGCACCTTCAAGATTATCAAAATGTATTACTTCGCAATTTGTTATAGCGTCCGAAATATTTTTTGATAATTCACCAATTGTAATAACAGTTGTATCAGGCGCAAGCTTTTTATGCTTGTTAATATATTCGCCCAATTCTCTATGGTAGCGAACTTCATCCTCACCTAATTCACCCATATCACCAAGAACAAGCGCATACTTGTCATAAAGTTCAAAGATTGTATCTACAAAAGCTCGCATTGATTCAGGGTTAGCGTTATAGCTATCGTTGATGATTTCATATCCGCCAGCTTGAGTGGCTTCCCAACGTTTTTCAATAGGAGCGTATTTTTTCAAGCCGTTTTTGATTTCTTCAAAATCCATTCCAAGTTTTAAACCTGCATTGATTGCTGCAAGAGCGTTTTCAATATTATAATCACCACCTACATTAAGTTCAAAAATTTCATTTTTGTATTTGAATTTTGAATAATGTGCTGATTTTTCCAAAATGTCTACATCTTTTATAGAATAAAAAATTTTTTCACCGTTAAATTCAACTGTTTTTTTAATAAGTTCGTCATCGTGCGCAATAAATACATTTCCTCGTTGATATTTAACAATTTCGCATTTAGCTTTTGCAATATTATCTCTTGAACCTAAACGTCCAATGTGCGCAGTGCCTACGTTTGAAATTATTGTTATATCAGGTTCAGAATATTTAGATAAAAGCTCTATTTCGCCCAAACCACGCATACCCATTTCCAAAACCAAAACCTCTGTGTCATCAGGTGTTTCAAAAATTGTTTGACAAAAACCTATTTCGTTATTGTGGTTTAACGGAGTTTTAAACGTTTTAAATTTTTCACTCAAAGTAGAAGCAACAAGTTCTTTTGTGGTAGTTTTTCCTGAACTTCCCGTAATAGCAACGACTTTAAAATTAAGTTTTTTGCGTCTGTAATTAGCGAGTTCTAAATAAGCCGTCAAAGTATCAGTAACCTGCAAATTACCGCCATCTTTTGTACAAAACGCACCAACGGCACCTTTTTCCAGTGCTTGGTCAATAAACTTTTCGCCATCAAAAGACGCGCCTTTTAAAGGTAAATAAAAATCACCATCTTTAATTGTTCTTGTGTCAGTGGAAATCTTGACGTCTAAATTTTCGTCAAGCGGTTTAATTACTTTTGCATTTGTTGCTTCAATTAGTTCTTTGATTTTCATGTTTACTCTCTTTTTTGTTAATAATTCCCTCTCACCTCTCCCAAGGAAGTGTGCCGAAGGCGAGAGAAGATATTATTAACATTCTCTCCAACCATTCTAATTATAAGTCGAATATTTTTGAGGTACAATTGTTTTATGAACATAATAGAAGAATTTGATACAATTACTGCACCTGCAACCCCACTTGGAATGGGTGGAGTTGGTGTAATCAGAATTTCAGGCGATAAAGCTTTTGAAATCATAAATAAAATTTTTACAAACACAAATTTTAAACCGAGAACATTTAATCACGGCTGGATAAAAGATGGTGATACAAAAATAGACGAAGTAATCGTACTTCCGTTTTTTGCGCCAAATAGTTACACCGGCGAAGATGTAATCGAAATTCAATGCCATGGCGGAATTAACGTTGTAAAAAATATTCTTAATCTTGTTTTGAAAAATGGTGCAAGAATGGCTGAAAAAGGCGAGTTTACGAAACGTGCATTTTTGAATAAAAGAATGGATTTATCTCAAGCAGAATCAGTAGCGGATATTATTCATGCTAAAACTTCTGATTTTGCAACTGTTTCAATGAAAAATCTTTCAGGTGTTTTAAAAGAAAAAATCGGTGAAATAAGAAACGATATTTTTGAAGTTTTATCTAAAATTATGGCGGGGATTGATTTCCCTGAAGACGTTAGAGAACCTGAATACTCATATTTGACCGAAAGTTTTGAAAATATTTTATCAAAAATCAATCATGTTTTAGCAGGTGCAAAAACTTCTAATATCTTTAGGCAAGGCGCATCGGTTGCAATTGTCGGCAAACCTAATGTTGGCAAATCATCTCTGTTTAATGCTCTTTTGAGTCTTGATAGAGCAATTGTTACTGATATAGCCGGTACAACTCGTGATGTTTTGCGCGAAACTTTAGATTTAGGAATCCCTGTGACACTTATTGATACAGCCGGAATTAGAGAAGATGACGAGGTTTCAAAAGTTGAAAAAATCGGTATTGAATATTCTAAACAATCTTTAGATGAAGCAGATTTGGTTTTGTTTATTTATGATGCATCAAAAGGTTTAGACAATGAAGATAAAGAAGTTTTGGAACTTTTAAAAGACAAAAATTATATTCTAATAGCTAATAAGGCTGATTTAGCTAAAACAGAGGATGCGCTTTGTATTTCTGCACTTACAGGAGAAGGAGTAAGCGAACTAAAAGAACTTCTGAAACAAAAAGTTTGCGATATTCAGCCTGAAGGTTTGGAATTTGTGACAAACGCTCGTCAACAAACTTGTTTAGAGAAAGCTAAAACAGCGATTGAACAAGCACTTTTGGCTTCAAAATTAAACGAATTACAAGACTTGATTTCAATTGATGTAAAATCTGCACTTCTTGCTCTTGACGAACTAACCGGAGAACTTGTCACGGATAATATTTTAGACAATGTATTTGAGCATTTTTGTATAGGAAAATAAGCCAAACTCATATAAAAGACTGATTTTGAAATGTATCTTAAATGGTATTATTAAAAAAATGAGGATTTTATATGAGCACATACAAACTTTCTAATCTTATACGCGCAAGATTTCCGATGATTTACATCACAACATTCGAAGAAGACCGCGTTACAAAATACATTAAATCAGTTGTAACAGATGTTAAACAAGTTAAGTATGAACGCGAAGTTTTCACTTGGACACAAACTGCCGGGCTTTATAATGACACACTAAAAAAAGCTGTCCCAGACACAAGTTGTCCTTGTAAAATGCTGGAATATGTTCGCAAATACGACAAAGATGCCGTTTTTATTATTTACGATTTCCACGTTAATTTCGGACCTAAAAACAGAACGCCTGATTATAACGTAATAAGAAAAATTCGTGATATTGTGCCGGATTTGAAATTAGGAACCGTTAGAAAAACTTTGTTCTTCGTAGCACCTGAATTACTAATACCTGAGTCTTTGCAAAAAGAAATTACTATCTATGATTTTCCGCTTCCGACTTTAGCCGAAATCCGAGCAAAGTTTGACAACATGTTAAACCAAAATACAAGCGTTAAGACAGAACTAAATGAAGAAGAAAAAGACAAGCTTTGCAAAGCTGCGCTCGGTTTAACACTTCAAGAAGCAGAAAGCGCATTTGCTCTTGCGATGGTAAATGACGGCAAAATCGACATGCAAGATTTGCCAATAATCTTGGAAGAAAAAGTTCAAGTTATTAAAAAAACAGGGATTCTTGAATTCATAAAATCAGAATATTCAATGAAAGACATAGGCGGACTTGATAACCTAAAAAACTGGTTATTAAAACGAAACAACTCTTGGTCAGAACAAGCTAAAAAATATTGTATTCCCGCTCCGAAAGGTGTTCTCGTAACAGGTGTTCCGGGTTGCGGTAAAAGTTTAACAGCAAAAGCCATGAGTACAATTTGGCAACTCCCTTTACTAAAGCTTGATTTCGGGAAAGTATTTTCAGGTTTAGTAGGAAGTTCCGAAGAAAATATGCGGCGAGCATTAGCAACTGCTGAAGCCGTTGCACCATCAATTCTTTGGATTGATGAAATCGAAAAAGGATTAAGCGGTTTAGGCTCAAATGGTGACAGCGGAGTTTCTTCAAGAATCTTCGGTCAATTTTTAACTTGGATGCAAGAAAAAGAATCACCGGTCTTTGTAATCGCGACTGCAAATAACATAAATTCTCTACCACCTGAACTATTAAGAAAAGGACGTTTTGACGAAATATTTTTCGTAGACTTACCAACATTTGAAGAACGAAAAGAAATTTTCAAGCTACATTTGGAAAGACGTCTAAAAAACAAAGAAGTAGCAAGTAAAGTCGTAGGTATAAAAAATCTGTGTTCAGAGCTTGCAAAAATGACCGAAGGTTTCATCGGCTCAGAAATCGAACAGGTTGTTATTTCATCACTATGCGATGCGTTTTTTGAAAATCGAGCGTTGAGTTTTGATGATTTATCAAAAAACATCGCAAATACAGTACCGTTATCAACAACTCAAAGAGAACAAATTCTATCTCTAAGAGCTTGGGCAAACGTTAGAGCCGTTTCCGCTACAAAAACCTCGAATCTGAAGGAATACGCAAAAGATATTAACGAAAACAATATCTCTGCAAGTCGTGGCGGACGCACACTCGACTTCTAGGTGCTACGCACGTAGACACTTGGTCGGCTGACAATTGTGAGGTTACTAATTGGAAATAAGACTACAAGTCAGCCTCGATAGTGAAAACACAAGTAAAAAGTGGCTTTCAGGGCTACGCACGTAGACACTTGGTCGGCTGACAATTGTGAGATTACTAATTGGAAATAAGACTACAAGTCAGCCTCGATAGTAAAATACAAGTAAAAAGTGGCTTGCAGGGCTACGCACGTAGACACTTGGTCGGCTGACAGCAAAAGAGAAAGAAAATAATAGGAGAAATATATGTCATGTACAGTTTTTGCACTACCTTATGCACTGGCATGGGTGGTTGGAACAATTATAACAGGAGCAATATCCGCTCATAATAATGAAAATAATTACACAAGTACTTACGATACGGATAGAATAATCGAAGAATACGGACGTCTTAACAACAATTGCGAAGATGTGAACGTAATAGACGAACAACACTTTATCGAAAAAACTTTTGAAACACCATTTGTTGATAAAGACCTTTTGATAAAAACATTAGAAGAACATGGCGTAACTAATATTCAAGAAAATGTATTTGGCAGAATTGTAGGAAAAGTTGATAGTTACAGTTTGAATTTCGAAAAGCAAGAAGCTGATAAACCATATACTCTGAGTATTTCTTGTCCTGAAACAGATAATGCGGAAGAAAAAATCGGCGATTTGAGTTCTGAATATGCGCTCAACGTTCAGGAGGATGCGTATTTGAACATTGTTGAAAAACTAAAAGCCAATAATATGGAAATTGAAGATGAAGAAGTTATGGATGATAACACAATTGTATTAACAATTAATCTTGAATAAGGAGTTTTTATGAGCGGGAAAAAATTAAAAATAAAATTGATGCCAAACGGCGAAATTCAAATGGAAACACAAGGCGTAAAAGGTAAAAAGTGTTTGGATTATATTGACGTATTGAAAAAGCTTGTTGATGTAAAAATCACAGATACTCAGCTTTCTCAAGAATATTATGAAACAGAAAACGAAATTACAGAAAATACAGAAATAAGATTGGATTAATCATGAAACTAAAAAACCAAATTTCACAAGCGTCACTAGAAGGTATTATATGTCTTTTGGCATTGTTTATAATACATCTTTTACTTGCAGTCGGAATTTTTATTATTTCAATAAATTCTGGTATGACTTTTGCTGAATTTTGGGAATGGGTAGCGGATAATTTCATCAATGGTGAATTTGAACTTAAATTAATTATTCTATATATAATTTTTGCCCCTTTACTTTGGCTCGTTTTGTTAATCGTAAATATAAAAGAACGAACCATTGATGCAAAAAAAGCAAACAATCATACGCATACAATCAAGGATATTATTTTCGAAAAAGAAGGTATTTGTATCAGATACAAAAATCCACAATTGTTTGATAAAAAAATAACATACAAAAATATTACAAATTTTAAACTGACTGTAAAAACCGGAATTTCTTATAATAAATATGGTTCTTATTCATGCATTTTTGGCGCATCCTTATCCTTATGCGACATTGAAAACAAAGAATATTCCATTTATTATTCACCCGTAAATATAAACAATTTATACAAACTTGTTTATTATTCACAATTCATGAAAAATTTTGAATACGAATTTTCAGGAAATGGAGAACAAACAAAAGAAAAATTAACTAAAAATATAAATAAAATCATTAGAAATGGATACAAAACGCCATTCTCAATAAAAATTACGAATTATATGGTAAAAGGCTTGTTGGGATTTGCGGCTATTATGTTTGTTTTTGGAATTTACATGATAACTCCAAATTTTTCAAACACTGATGAAAAGGAATATGCTTCCATTGTTGAAAATGGCTACACGTATTTTCAAAATAATATGTATAGTAGGGCTCTTATTGAATACGATAAAGCTCTTGACATTAACAACGAAGATCACGTTCTATACTATTATAGAGCATTGGTTTTCGAACATGAAGGAAAGTATGACAAAGCTATACAAGAAGCAGAAAAGGGAATTCAATACATCGATAAAAACTCTGTATACTTCAAAGTCAAAAATTATAAGTTTATAAAAGATGATATCGGTTTGTATGACACTTTGGCTAACTGCTATATGCAACTTAAAGAATACAACAAAGCAATTTCTGCTCTTAGCTACATCGAAAAACACAATAAATATAAATTTACAGATGTTTATTTTAAAAGAGGAATGTGTGAATTTTATATGAATCAAAAAAACAGAGCCTTAGATGATTTCGAAAAACACCGCGATATTATTTTTGATTATATCGCAGAACAAGAAAGTTCAGAATACAAAGCAATGTATCCAACTTATACACAAAAAGATGTTGCAAATATTAATAATTGGATTAGAGCTACGAGAAAGTAAAATAATCGCTAACGGGCACTGACAACTTTCAATATAAATAATTAAATTAACTTGGACAATTGTATCATAACAAAATTTGTACAACTCATCTGATGCCATTTTATTTCTTTTGTTCTGTACATTTACTAAAAAATGTGCTAAAATTGCTCTATGTTTACCGGAATCGTAGAAGAAACAGGAAAAGTCCAAACTGTCACAGATAGAAAAATTGTTATTGAATGTCACGAGGTTTTAGAAAATACTAAAATTGGTGATAGCATTGCTGTGAACGGAGTTTGTTTAACCGTTACAGAAATTGGCAAAAACAGTTTTTCTGCCGACATCTCCCCTGAAACATTCAAAGTTTCTTGCAAGTTAAAGCTCGGTGATATAGTAAATTTAGAACGCGCAATGAGTGCGAACGGACGATTTGGCGGACATATTGTGAGTGGTCACGTTGACGGCGTTGCCACAATCGTTGGTTTAAAAAACAATGGCGAATTTTACGATTTGCAACTAAAATTAGCGAATGAAGAAGCTAAATACGTAATAAGAAAAGGCTCGATTACGATAAACGGTATAAGCTTAACTATTGCAAGCGTTAAGGATAATTTAATAAACATCGCAATAATCCCCCACACATACGAAAACACTTGTTTAAAAAGCTTAAAGATGGGTGATTTGGTGAATATAGAAGTCGACATCCTAGCTAAATATATTGAAAAATTTTTATCAAAGAATGATGATAGGTCAAAAATAGATATTGATTTTTTGCAAAGGAATGGTTTTTGTTAATATAACAGATCGATTTAACGCTATTCAAAAAGCTTTAGAACGTAGAGTGGGAAATTAGTAGGTAGGTCGTGTTTAACAATTTTCATTAAACACGACATTAAATTTTCTAGCAAAGTATTTGTCGTGTTGGATGAAAATTGTCCAACACGACCTACGACTTACTCTTATATAGGCTTTAATTATTCCCATTTTAAATAAAAAATAAAATCACTAAATTTATCCCAAAAATTTCTTTTTAAATTTGTATATAATGGAATCGAAAAAATTTGGTATTCATTAGGCAAAATAGAATTTAAATATAATTGAAACTGAATGTCGTTATTAAAAAAAGTTTCATCTTTAAGTTGCAATGTTTTAAAAGGAGTGCCTAATCTATTTGCAACAACGCAATATTTTTTTAAGTAATGATAGAAAAATGCTTCTAAATGACAAGCTGCATTATAACTCATTACTAAACATCTAGTAACTGTTGTATCATAAGCAACAAACAAAGATTTTCTATACAACATCTGCCCTCTAGCTTTCTTTAAATTTTCTTTATAGTCTTTATCATTACTAATGATTTTAAAATTGTGAAATTTGGTTCTTGGTTTGTTTAAATTTTCCTCATTGTATTGTTTTATTGTTTCTTGAATACTTGTAATTATATTATACTGTGTGTCTAGTCTGTTACAAACAGCTCCAAAATTTAAATCTCCAAAATGTGATAATAACACTGCTTCTTTTTTAAAGCTAGTTGTGTCAATATATGTAAAATGTTGAATTGTAGCAACTGATAATATTAGTTTTTTTGATAATCTAGCAACTTCTTCCATTGCATAAGACATTTTATCTGGAACTTCTATACATATTGGAGCTTCCCCAACTCCTAATGCCCAGTCAATACGTTTTTCGATTTCATCTAAAGTGTCTAAAAAATTATTAATTTCTTCTAATGCCGGTGTTGATATTTGCTCTTTAATATTAGTAAGTTCTTCAAAATTTTTAAAAATTAGTGAGAGTAGATAGGAAAAAGTTGCTATATTTGCTTTGACTTCATTTTCCACAGCTTGCTTACGATAGGTGTGCCATGCAATGAAAGCAGATATTATAATCCCTATTACTGGAGATATAAAACTTATAAAATCGTTACTGTTATTTATGCTAATTTCAAATAATGTCATACACTAATTAAATGAATATTCCTTTCCAACGAACATAGATTATTTTTTCAAATAACAAATTTTAATCTGTTTTTATGCTTTTTCATTTCAATTATATATTTAATGCTTTTCTTTCAATGTTGTCGCAGGTTCTAAAAATCTATTATTTACAGCGTCATACACAACTTTTTTGCCGTTTTTATCTGTAAGTTCAAAATCTACAATCCCATCATTAGTGTAATCTTGTACTTTCAAAGAATTTTTATTGAAATTTTTATCATTTATAAAATTGCCAATCTTATTAATATCTCTATTTTTTTCTATACGAGTCATTCTATTTACAAGGAATCCAGTTGATACAACACCAAGAGCTACAATCCCTGCTGCAGTTGTTCCACTAATCTTTTGATTCAGAACTTTTGTCATATCTGTATTTAAAAATTCTTTTACTCCATTAAATGAAACATCATTCTTTTTCTGTTTATTATTGTTAGCTACTCTAATTTGATTGTTGCTAATTGCGCTTATTCTCATACACTATATCCTTCCTTTATATCTATTATTAACACATCTAAAAATATTTTTGCTAGTTTTTATAACGAATTGTAACATTTTTCCCTAATGCCCTAAAGTTTTCTAAAAAATTGCCGATATATAAAATAAGAATAAAATTAAAGGCAATTATGGTCGACGGTAGAATAGATGGACATTTTAGAACAGATAAAGGTGGTATAACTCAAGGCATTCAAAAGGAATTAGGCTTGAGTAGTCAAGAGTGCAAGCAATTAGGAAGTGTGTGGACTCAAATAATAAACGAGTTTGATGACTCAAATAACATGCAAGTTTCAAACAACAAAAATGAAGCACCAAATAAAAGCAATAATTATGAAGTTCACAAGGATGCTATTGTACAATTTTCTAAAGATTGTTGGAAAAGAATTGTGGATTTAGTCAATAAAACTCTGCATAAAAATATTCAAATAGAAGAAGCTGAAAATGTAGAAGAAACGGCTAATACATCTCCTAAAAACAATAACGATACTGCAACAACAAATAAACAAAATATTGAAAACGCATACAATGAATTAAAATCAATGACGGGTTTGTTTGTTCAGAAATACAAACTTGATGAAAACAAATTTACCAAATCGTTAAAACAAGCACGACAAGGAACATTAAACAGTTTGCCCGAAAATATTTGTAATTCGGCAGATTTTGCAATGAGTATGTTGATGGAAGTTTTTAACGAATTAATGCCAAACAATAAAAAAGAAGGAGTTAAAAATGCGTTAATAGAAGTTGCACAACATTATAAAGACATTGAAGGGGCAAATATTGCACATATTTCTTGTAAAGACATTATTGAAAATCCGGAAAAAATTGATGAATTAACAAATAGGTATGTTCCTATTGATACAGAGAAATTTACCCAAGTTGCAAAAGATGCAATTAGTGAATTAATCAACAATTCTGGCAAAATGACTTTCCCTAAAGAAGTAGATAAACAAGAAGTTTTAAACAAACTAAAAAACTATAATCCGGAAAATATTCAAAACCTTAGCGGACATGATAGATTTGGCTTAAAACTTGATGAAAATCCATCTAAGGCTGATATTGCAGTTGCAATTTTAAGCGATATTTTGGGCATGAATGGAGCTAAAGAAGATAGAAAAATAAAATCAGAAATAACTTTACGCCAAACAGCAGTTAATAATGTTATGAATATGTATGACGATGATATGACATTAAGAGGTACAAAATTCAGTGAAGTTAAAAATAGAGCAGAACAACATCAACAGGCGATTGATGAAGCCAGAAACTACATAAAATCAAACTTTAAAGTTTCCGGTTTAGATAAACAAGTTGACGAAAAATTGTTTATGGAATGTTTAAATAACATTACACTTGATATTGAAAGCAAGGGGGCAGGCAGGGTTGAAGACGGTATCTTAGCGATTGAAACGAATGATACAGATATATCAGAATGGACAGAAGAAGGAACAACGCAAGCAAGAATGGTTAAATTATTAATCCACGAAGCTTACCACTTATACCTCGATAAAAATGGTAAACACACTAAGGAAGCCACAAAAGAAGAGGAAGCTACCGCTGAAATGTTGGCACTAAGAACAATGGCAAACTTGTGCAAGAATGATTCTTCTTTAAAACCGTTTGAAATATACGGACAATTAATTAGCGATTTTACTTCCAACGAAACAATCGCCAATAATCAAAAATTCAATTCTGAATTTTTAGCAAGTTATACAAAGCACACAGGCACGGTAGAAGATGCTATCAGAAAAGCGAAAGAGAACGTAAAATTGTAAAACTCATTCGTGTTACAATAAACCAATGAGCCACATTTTAAAACCATTAAAACTAACTAGAAAAGATGGGAAAGTTGTAGATGTAATATTCTACAACAATGTTGGTATTGATAATGTTGAGATTTTGGATATCAAAAAACTCAAATTTGAAGGTATGAAAACTAAAGATATCAAAAAATCTTTAATACGAGATGTTGTATTTAAAAGTGATGAAAAATTGTATCTTCAAAATAAGATATCCAATATTACAGCATTATTACCAAGAAAGCATTTAACTAAAATTATATCAACAGTTTTTAGGCGAGATATTGAGAGTAGATATTCATATTTAAAAAAAGAAATAATTTCTAACGTAGATACAATTTTCTACAATGCAATCCCAATATTAAAACATCCAGAATTAAAATCTGAAATCTTGTATGATTATCAATACATTCATCGTTTTGCATTGCCATTAAAAATTGGTGGTGTACTATTTTTAGTAATGATTACAGTTAAGGAACGTATTGACCATGATGATATCACTATTGATGAATTTGCAATTTATGATATGTATTCAGAAGCTCTAAAATATAAAAATCCATTTGGTAGTTCCTCCACAGCTTCTGTAGGAAATAATCCTATGACCACCTGTAGCCATTACCAAATGGATACTTACAGTATAAACGATTTAACCACCTTTGTCAATCGTAGTATAACGAATTTTGAACAACGCATTTAACCTAGTTTGTTTTCTTTATCCTGTACATTTACTCAAAAATGTGCTAGAATTGTTCTATGTTTACTGGAATCGTAGAAGAAACAGAAAAAGTCCAAACTATCACAAGTAACAAAACAGTTATTGAATGTCACGAGAATTTAGAAAAGACTAAAGCTAGCGATTTGGTGAATATAGAGGTCGATATCCCAGCTAAATATATTGAAAAATTTTTATCAACGAGTGATAATAGGTCAAGAATAGATATAGATTTTCTACAAAGGAATGGTTTTTGTTAATATGACAGGCAAATTTAACACAATTCAAGAAGCTTTAGAGGATTTCAAAGCAGGTAAACCCTTAATTGTTGCAGATGACGAGGACAGGGAAAATGAAGGCGATTTAATTTGTTCTGCTCAATTTGTAACGCCTGAACTTGTAAACTTTATTACTAAAGAATGTCGCGGAATCGTGTGTTTAGCGATTTCTGACAGCATTGCAAAACAACTTGACCTTCCTCAAATGGTAGAAAAAAATACAGAAAGTATGCAAACAGCATTTTCTCTAAGTATTGATGCGCACCCAAAATATGGTGTTACAACCGGCGTTTCAGCTTTTGATAGAGCAAAGACAATTGAAGTAGCGATTGCGCCTGACGCGCAACCTTCTGATTTACGCAGACCTGGGCATTTATTTCCTTGTGTCGCAAGAAAAGGCGGAGTATTAAAAAGATGCGGTCATACAGAAGCAGTTGTTGATTTGGCAAGACTTTGCGGACATAGAGAAGCCGGAATTATGTGCGAAATAATGAAAGAAAATGGTGAAATGGCAAGACGTGATGATTTGCATAAATTTGCCGAAAAGCACAATATCAAATTTATTACTGTTTCTGATTTAATCGCATACAGGCTAGAAAAAGAAAAATTTGTAAAACGTGAAGTTGAAGTGTTTTTGCCAACACAATTCGGTGATTTTAATATTGTCGGATATCTCGACACAATTACTGGTTGCGAACACGTTGCACTCGTTAAAGATGACGGCTCTGACAAAATCCCTTTGATTAGAGTTCACAGCGAATGTTTGACTGGCGACATTTTCCACAGTTTAAAATGCGATTGCAATTGGCAATTACATACAGCTTTAAAAATGATTAATGATTACGGCAAAGGTGCTGTAATTTATATTCGCGACCACGAAGGACGCGGAATCGGACTTATTAACAAGCTTAAAACATACAAACTTCAAGAAGAAGGTCAAGATACGGTGGAAGCCAATGTTTCACTAGGTTTTGCACCTGATTTGAGAAACTACGGAGTTGGGGCGCAAATTATTTTAGATTTAGGCTTCAACAACTTTAATTTAATTACAAACAACCCTAAAAAAATCGTTGGATTGAAAGGGTATGGTTTAACAATACACGAAAATATTAACTTGAAATCAGAAGTTAATAAATACAACGAAAGATACATAAACACGAAACGCGAAAAAATGCACCATATTATGTAATTCAGAGTGCAACAAGAGGATATTTTATGGCAGATACATCATACGAAGTGGAATTACTAAACAGCAACATATACAAATTTTTTGCAGGAGTCTACAACGACTTCAAAGCAAAGGCCGTTAGCGAATACAAATTTGAACTTGAACCGCTTCCTTATGAAGAATTTATTGATGCCGTTGAAAAAGACTATATGAAATGTATAGTTTTGAAAGAAAATGAAATCCCGACTGCGTTTTTGGTTTATACAACTTCTATTTCCGAATCCATTGAACTTAACTTAATTCATTGTCTTGGAACAGAAGACGAACTAACAAAAATCAGGCTTCTTATCGAAAAATTCTTGGAATTAACAGAAGTTGAACGCCAAACTAAAGTTGTTTCTTACCCTATGATTGGTCACCAATCAGTGTTTACAGCTGATATTTCAAAATATGGTTTCAAATACATCGGACTAGCCGTTTTAAGATTTATGATGGGTAACGCTTCTTCCGAAAGAATTTTGGAAAATATGAAATTAAGCGAAAGACCGTCTGAATACAAGCTTGTAAGTTATGACCCATCTTATAGAGAAGACGCTATAAGAATTATTCATGAATCATTCAGAGATACTCAAGATGCGGTGTACGACACAAGATTTAAGACGGTGGAAGGTACAGAAGATATTATCAATAAAGTTGTTGATAATATTTATGGCGAATTTTTACCGGAAGTTACTTCTGTACTTTTGTATAATGATAAGCCGGTAGGTTTCGCATTCGCAAACGTTACGGGCGGTAAAATTGCAAACTTGCCTTTGGTTGCAATCGAAAAAGAACATAGAGGACACGGATTTTCAGAACATCTTTTAAACCGTTCAATCAAAACGATTGTTGATTGGACAAAATTAGGAAAAAGAGTTTTTAGTGAAGTAAACGTAACAACTGAAACAAACAACTATAAAGCATTAAAAATGTATAGAAGAATCGGTTTCAGAGAAGATTTTTGTTATCCTCAAGCTTACCTAATGAAAAAATAGTGTTATAATAAAAACAAAAAAGAAAAGCGAGAGTAAAAAGAAAAGGAGAAGTATGAAATTATCTACAAAATTTATGGCAGCTTTAAGTGTTGCTTGTGTAACTTCTTGCGTAGCAATGGCAGGTGAACCTGCAGATTTACAAGCTTACGCTCATCCTACATTGTTCGGTTCTCAAAGCCATGCAATGGTAACTTCTGAAAACGACGTTATCGTTGGTGGAAAAATTTACAAACCATGCAATGTTAAAACAATTGAAGGTAAACAAAACGTAGTTGTTGCTCGTTTTGCAAAACAAATGCTTAGCAACATGAAAGGTCAAATGGACTCAAGAAGAGCTGGTTTATATGACCCTAAAATGCCTGTATTACGTTCAGAATTAGCATTTATTATTGCTGACGGTCTAAACTTAACAGAAGTTAAAGACAACAAATATACTGACGTTGCAGCTGATTACTGGGCTAAATCTCAGATCGACAGAGCTTTAACAGCTGATGTTATGATTGGTTATCCAGATTCAACATTCAAACCGGATCAACCAATTACAAAAGCAGAAGTATTTGCTACTTTCGCTAAAATGATGGATTTAGATGTTGATAGAACTGCTACTCCAACATTTGAAGGTCAAACTGTTAAATATATCCCTAACTGGGCAGTAGGTGCAACAGATGAAGTTATCGCTTCAAACATCTTAAACAAAATTCCTGATAAAGATAAAATAGTCAACGATGAATATTTATCAAAAGAACAAGTTGCTTATATGTTAGGCGCATTAAAAGCAAACTTCAGAATTGATACATCTAAAGGTATTGCAGGTTGTGCTACAAAATATGAACCAATCGCGGTTAAAATTAAGTTAAGCGAAAGAATTAGCGCAAGAACTTCAAACGTAGGCGATACTTTCACTGCTAAAACTGTTGAAGATACAAAAATCGCAGGCGTAACTTACCCTGCAGGCTCAACTGTAAAAGGTAAAGTAACTAGCGTTGCAAGACCTGGAGTTAAAAAACCCGGTTATATTGAAGTTCAATTCGAAAACATCAAAAATGGTGACAATTGTGCCGAATTCCCTAAACAACTTTCATCTGCAGAAGTAAACGTAACTAAGAACCCTAACGTAGTTTCAAGAGTTCTTGGCGCACCATTCTCTATGGTTGGTAGAGTTGCAGGTGTAGCAGGAAGAACAGCTTCTTCTGCTGCAGAAGTAGTTGCAAATGGCGTTGAAGAATACGGTGACAACTGGTCAGACGCATTTGCTGATACTGCTTCATTACACCCTGCTAAAGGTCTTAAAAGCGTAGGAAGTAGCTTTATCACAGTTGGTAAAGGTGTTTACAACATCACTAAGCTTGCTGCTTCAGGTGTATTTGGTGTTTGCTACGAATTCGTTGATGAAGCTAAGTACATTTTCGTACCTAACACAACTAACGATTCCAGCTTGAATCCTGATGAAGTATTGACTATTCTTTACTAAGAATTAGTTTGTATACAATAATAAGAGTCGTGGACTTTCAGTCCACGACTCTTATTTATAAAAAAACTAAAAGTTATTGTTGGGCATGTATGCCCAACCGACTAAAAAGTTTTTAACATTTATGTTCTTTAAAATATACATCATTAACGACACTCAAAGCGTCTTGAAAAGGCTTGTTGTCACAAACTTTTTCATCGCTTCTAAACTTCTTAACAAGTTCGTCTGCTTGCCACCACTTCATAGTTGTTCTTGCTAAAAACCATTTTAAGTCAAACCACTTGTCATCAGTCCTAAGTCGCTCTTTTGGCAATAAATCATCTTCTACTAAAGCTTTTGCAATTTTCAATTCCTGATTATCTTTTGTTCTCGCATGTGACATGATTCTCAAAATCTCTGTAACTTGGTTTTCATTCAAGTTTTTATTGTCCAAAATACCTTGAAGAATTTCATTAGAAAGTTGCGCCCTTTCTTTGTCCCTATTATTGGACTTTACACGAAAAAGTCGTCCGAATATATCACTTATATTATATGAATTTTTTGTGTATTTAAAATACTCTTTGCAACCGTAAAGACGCTCATTATCAAGGAATTTGTTCATAATTTCTTGTTGTTCTGGCAAAAATTCTGTATCAATATGTGCAAAAGCTTTACCCAACAAACCAATGAAAGTTTCTCTTGTATCACAATCTTGCATAATTGCAGGATTATTATAGATTTTCTCTAACGTCTTATACTTAAACGTTTTAAAACCTTCCACTGCCTTTAACAAGTTTTCTATTGGATATTTTGCCATTTTCAACCATTCACTACCAGTGCATAATGCTTTCGCTGGTAGGGTATTCGGAGTAACATCTTGCGCATAGTTTTCAATTGTATCACCATGTAGATATTCCCAAGATTTGAACATTTCTCTATCAGATTTCATCAAATCAATGAACTTCTGTTGCGCAGGTGTTTTAGGAAACAATTGTTTAAAATTGGTGTTCGATGTGTACTTATTGTTTTTGATACCATATCCGCTTATTTTCATCTATTTGTCCTTTATGGAAATAAGATTAACATGAAAAGAATATGCTATCAATCTTATTTTAAGGAATAATAAGCACATGAGAAAAATTCTTATTTGTGGTTATTGTTGGGCAGGTATGCCCAACCGACCTGATGAAGTATTAACTATTCTTTACTAAGAATTAGTTTTTATAGAATTAGCAAAAGTGCAACGACTAAAAAATCGTTGCACTTTTGTTTTATTATTATATCACTTTACCATTTACTATCAGCAATGTATTCTTTATAAACAAGGCTTAATATATCTTGAAATGGTTTGTTGTTTTTAATACTTGCATCATTTTTAAAATCTTTTATGAATTCATTTGCGTCCCATTTTGTCATGCGTTTTGCTAAAAAATTTTTTAATTTATACCAATTATCTTCAATAGAAAAATTTTTTGGAGGTAGTAATTCTTCTTCAACCAAAATCTTAGCCACTTTTAATTCTTTATTATCTATTGTATTTGAATGGGACATTATTTTCAGGATTTCTGTAATTTGATTTTCGTTTAGATTTTTATTATCCAATATTTTTTGAAGAATTTCATTTGAAAGTTTTGCTCTTTCTCGGTCCCTATAATCTGATTTTACACGGAATAGTCGTCCAAAAATATCATTGATGTTATATGTGTTTTTTGTATATTTAAAATAATCTTTACACCCATAAAGACGTTCGTTATCAAGAAATTTATTCATTATTTCTTGTTGCTCTGGTAAAAATTCTGTATTAACATTTGCAAAAACTTTACCCAACAAACCAATGAAAGTTTCTCTAGTATCACGATTCTGCATAATCGTTTGATTATTATAGATTTTTTCAAGAGTATTATATTTGAAGGATATAAAGTTTTTTGTTGCTTGTAATAAATTTTCGATTGGATATTTTACAAGGTTTAATAAATCAGCATTACCGAAAGCGTTATTTATTGCATTTGTTGGTACAGAATTTAGAGCAATATCTTTGGCATAAATCTCAATCTTATCTGAGTGTAAAGTTTGCCAAGATTTAAACATTTTTTTATCGGAAGTCATTAAATCAATAAACTTTTGTTGAGCTGAAATTTCAAAAGCTGTTTGTCTAAAACTCGTTCTTGGCGTGTTCTTGTTGTTGTTTTTTATCCCATATCCACTTATTTTCATCTATTTATCCTTTATGGAAATAAGATTAACATGAAAAAAATATGCTATCAATCTTATTTTAAGGTATAATAAGCACATGAGAAAAATTCTTATTTGTGGTCTTGGAGCAGTTGGTTTGACCTATGCAGTCAAATTTAAAGCTAATTCTGAATTAAAAATTTTGGTGGATAAAGAACGTTTGAAACGTTATACACAAAATAAACCCATTTTTAACGGCATAGTACAAAATTTTGAATATATTTTGCCGGATAACAAATTCTTTCAGCCTGATTTAATAATAATTGCAACAAAATCACAAGGTTTAGAAAGCGCAATTAAAAATATAAAAAACTTTGTTCACGAAAAAGTAGTTATTATTTCTTTGTTAAATGGAATATCGTCAGAAGAAAAAATACAAGAAACTTATCCTAATACAACAGTTCTAAAATCTTATTTTATCGGACATAGTGCAGTAAGAGTAGGTAACTCTGTTACGCAAGATGGAGTTGGTGAAATTTTTATAGAAAATAATTCTAAAATAAAAGAAATTTTTAACGAGTTTAAAATCAATTATCAAATTCCAGAAGATATAAATTATTCCATGTGGCTAAAATACACAATGAACCTTTTTTCTAATCAAGTTTCAGCCATTTTAAATATGAATTTTGGTGAGCTTAAACGCAATCAAGCCTTCTTAAAATTTGCAAAAAAAATTATTGCAGAGGTGAAAACAATTGCGCAAGCAAAAGGAGTTAAAAATCTTGAAAACCTAGAAAATGATGCACTCGCATTTTTGAATAAAATGTGTGACGAAGGTAAAACATCTATGTTGCAAGATATATTAGCTGGCAGAAAAACAGAGGTTGAAATTTTTGCTGGCGAAATAATTAGACTAGGTAAAAAAATTAATCTTCCAACTCCGTACAATCAAGTTTTGTATGATTTAATTAAAATTGTGGAGGAAAAATGAACATAGTATTTATTCCAGTAAGGGCTGGTAGCAAATCAATTCCGCTCAAAAACATTAAAGAAATTAATGGTAAACCACTTGTTTATTGGACTGCAAAAGCTGCAAACGACGCGAAATGCATTGATAAGGTTATTATTGCAACTGATAGCCCAGAAATTAAATCTGCTGTAAAAAGTTTTGATTTTCCAAAAGTTGAAATCTACGATAGAGATGCTGAAAACGCAACAGATACTGCATCAACCGAAAGTGTAATGCTTGAATACCTCAACAAATCTAATCTACAAGACGAGGACAAATTCTTCTTAATTCAAGCGACTTCGCCAATGCTTAAAGCTGAGCATATTGATGGCATGTTTGATTATTTTACAAAAAGTGGTGCAGATTCGATTTTTTCAGGGATTATAGAAAAACAATTCCACTGGGAATTTACCAATCAAAATTTTGTAGAGCCCGTAAATTATGACTACCGCAGACGTCCAAGACGTCAAGAATTTAAAGGCTTGGTTGTAGAAAACGGTGCTTGCTATATTAATTCCGTCCAAAACATTTTGCGCAACAAATGCAGGCTTTCAGGTAAAATTACTTTCTATGAACTTCCATCCTATACTTCTTATGAAATCGATGAAGAAACAGATTGGATTATTGTAGAAACTTTAATGAAACATTTCTCCTAAATCTGCAATGGAAATAAAAATGTCGGTCGGGCATACCTGCCCGATAATAACATCTTAAAATTTAAACAAATTCTTCAATTCTTCTGCGCTATTCTTTAATTGGTCTTTTGTAGTATTCCATTGTTCTTTTGATGTTGTAACCGCATCGGTTACGCTTTGAATTGTGTTTGTAACGTCTGTGCCAACAGATGTTTTTATGTCGTTTATTGTTTCTTTCATCGTTTTTGTTTCTATCGCACTTGTGTCAACTTCTGTCAACCATTTAAAAGATTTGATTGAAGAAGCTTTTCCTGCAATTCCGCTATGAATAACTTTAAAGTCTTTATATGTAGTACTTCCGTTTGTCAAATTAGGAATTTGGCTTGTAGCTTCGTTTTTAGGACTTGCAGTAAGTGAATTAACAAAGTTCGCAGTTGATGTGCCTAAAACAGGAATATAACTTAAAAGTTTTGTTGCTGATAATTGACCGATTGGTCCCATTTTTGCCACTACGGTACCATCTAAACGTCCTAAAATAACTAAAATTGCATTTCCACTTAAAAGATTATATTTCCCTTTTACATAATAAGAAAGTAGTGGGCCTGAGCTTTTTACCGGATTAAGTTCTGCCCAGCCGTTAGCAAAGGTTAATTTACCATTTAAAGAATTAAATGTTGCTGTGTCTGCAATACCTATTGCTTTTGAAATCGTTGCGACTGTTGATTTAAGTATAGCGCTGCTAACAATATTATCAGCTTGCAAGTAATTTTCTAAACGTCCTATTGCACCAAATGCACCATTTTTAATTTCAAAATTTAAATTACCGTGCATTGATTTCATCATATCATTATAATCCGCAACCGTCAGTGTCAATTTTGTATCGAAGCCCAAAGTCCCTGTTAACGCATTTTTAATGCCTGTTCCACCGTAAATTGCTTTTTCGGCGTTTAGTCCTGTACCTTTGAAATCGACGGTTGTTTTTGCGTTATTCAAATTATAAATAATATTACCGTTGATTTTTCCATTAAATGCTATGCCCTTTAAATTATTAAGATAAAAATTTTCGCCTTTCATTGAGAAATCACTTGTTAAAGCTTCGGCCTCAATTCCTCCGGATGTGAATTTCTCAACAGTTGCACTTCCGTTTAAAATTGCACCGTTTAGCTTGATTGCCATATTTGTCATACTTACAGGAATTTCAGGAATATTTAAACTTGGCACGTTTACTTGTCCTTTTAAGATAGGATTAGCCATGTTACCTGTAATTCCGATATTTCCTGAAAATGTCATTTTAGATTTGTCAAACATTGGAACAATTATTGTAGAAGGCGCGGTTGTTGCGTAATTTAAGCCCAACGTTTGTTTCGCCATATTAATATCGCCGATTAAATCAGATTTAATATCGCCAGTTGTAACAAAATCAAGTGTCATCTTGTCTTTCAAATAATTTTTGATTTTACCTGAAACATTTATCTTGATTTTATCAATCATCACAGGAGTTTGAGTAATTTCTAACTCCTCTTCTCTAATATTCATAGCTACATTTGGAATCGAAACCTTTGCAGCAGGATTTATAGCTAAAAGATTTGTACTTTTTGCATTTCCTGAAAAAGTTTTCCCGTCAGATGTGATATTTATGACAGTTAAAGGTGCTTTAAGCGTTGTATTCGCAGGAACGTTTTTGATATTCAGATTTTCAAGATTAATTTTTACTAGTGGGTTAATCTTATCCAACTTGCCTTTAATATCCACATTCATTGAAATTGTGCCTGAATTTACGTTGTTATCTTTTAATAGTGATGCTTGACCAAGCGCAACAATCAAACCTTTTAAGCTCAATTTATGAGCAGTTAAATGCAAGTCACTCACTGCGTCTTCGCTAATTGTACCGTAAAATTTTAAAGGTTGATTAAGTATCGAAAAACCGATATTTTTAATATTTATATTATTGTTATCAAGTCGAATATCAGCATTAATACTATCTACGCCGATTTTGTACAAACCGTAATAAAGATTTGCAGTTGGAATTTTCAAATAACCGCTTGAGTTTACAGTTTTCAAGTCTGATTTAATGTTAAAATCAGCGTCTAATTTTCCGTTTGCACTCAAAGTTTGCAAATCTTTTATATTAAATATCAATGCAATATTTTTAACTATATTTAAAATATTTGTAATTTCTGCACCTGATTTGAAATTCATATCAATTTTTGGTTTACTGCCTGTTTTAATAACGCCGTTTATATGTGAAACTTCGTTTTCTGCAGTGTAAATATCAGATAAAATATCAATATTATTGCCTTTGAATTTTAAATTTGCATTGCTTGCAGGAAGATTGATTAATGAAACATTTGAAACATTTACTTGACCTTTAATATCATCTTGTGCAATTGTTAAATCCGCATCAGCATTAGCTGTGAGCTTGTATTGATAGATTCCGTCCAATATTCCTATTATATCAATTGGCGGAGTTTCTTCCTTCTTTTCTTCTATTGGTTGAGGATTACAAACCAAATCGTTTAATTCTAAATTTGGCATGATTTTGTTGAATACTTTTATATTGTAATTAAATTGTTCTCTACCACGCAAAGTCATTTTACCGTTTGTTGCAATTTTTACATGTTTATTCAAAATAAAATCTGTTATTTCGGCTTTGTCGCCCGATACAACATAGTTATTAATTCCATCAGTCATAACTACGTTGTAATTACCAACCCTTATATCAGGCAAATGGTTTGATAGTTTTAAACCGAACGGCAAAACAACAGGTTCTGTTTGAATTTCTGTGTTTTCATCTTCTTCTTGTTGCGGTAAATATTTTTCTACATCAAAATGACCTTTATGATCCATTTTGATATTAGCGTTGGCTGATTTTAGTTGAACGGCGTCAATTCTGATTTGTCGTGCAAAAAGTGGCAAAAGTGACATCTTTACCTGAAAATCATCAGCGTTTAAAATTTCTTCGTCTTTAGGAGTTAAAAGCTTGAAATTCTTAATTTTAATACCCGCTGTTAGTTTTGGCGTAGTAACAAATTTAATATTGTTAATTGATGAATTCAAGCCACATGATTCTTTGATTATTTTAGAGATTTCTCCTGAATAATTATTTATAACAGGATTCAGTGCTAAAGGTGCTAATAAAAATAATGAATACGCGCTTAAAACTGTTGCACTCACTGCAATTCCTGCTCTTTTCCAGAATTTTTTATTCATAAAACCTCCGTTTATAATCGCTCGAAAACATTTATATTATAACCTAAATATCAGTTCTTATAATTATCCGAATTTCCTATTAACAAAACATAACAAACCATTGGACTTTGAGCATGTTTCAAATATAATTATGTTGAAGTAAACCTATGAGGGAGTAAAAATTATGCCGAATAATGAAAGTGTTGGAAAAAAGATTGTAGAAGCTTTGAAAAAACAAGCTGAAAATATGGACATACAAGAAGAACAAATGAATGATTTTTCATCAACTTCAGATGATATTTTTGCTTCTTCAGCTCCTAATAAAGTAGAAGATGATTTCTTCGCAGAACCTGCAAAGCCTGCTAAATCAACTAACTTTTTTGATGACATTGAAGAAGAAAAAGATCCGTTCTTTGCAGAACCAAAAACAATGTCTGCACCAATTTCAGAACCTGTTGCAGAACAGTTTGAAATGCCTGCAAACATTACAGTTCTAAAAAAACTTATATCACAGTTACCAAGTGGTGTTTCAAGACACACTGGCGCACAAATCATTAAGCAAACAATGGAAGCATTAGGAATTTCTATGAAGAGTGTTTTGCAAGACGCACAACAAGTTCAAGAAAATTTAAAAGTTTCAGCTAGAGAATGTCAAGCTTCTATTCAAGAATACAAAAAACAAATTTTGACTCTTGAAAAGCAATCTCAAAGCTACCAAAAACAATATTCTGCTTTAAATGATTTGATTAGTTTGTTTATCCAAACTACAAAATAAAAAATATTTATTATGAACAATAAAAAAGCACTCAAGAATGAGTGCTTTTTTATTGTATCAAATTTCTTAAATTCCTTCGTCAGAAGAAGAATCTTCTTCACTTGTAACAGGTGCTGCAACTTTCACACCCATTGATTCTAAAGCTGCACGAGCTTTTGGTGCTAAAGCTGTATCAGAAAAATTTTCTAAAATTGTTTGATAACATTCAATAGCTTCAGGTTTCATCTCACGAAGTTTATAAATATTACCTGCTTTATAATACAAAGGAGCAAGTTCAGTAGATGTTGCTACAAGCATTTGATTATCAAGTTTAATTTTTATACCGATAAGAGTTTCATTGTCTTGAGGTGACAACAAAGCGCGACCGTATATTTTTTCCGTAAGTTTATCAATATTATCGGACATTTCAGTAATCGCTTCTTTAGAAAGTTTTGAAGATTTCTTTGCAGCTGATACATCCAATGAAATTGCTGATAACAATAAAAAACCAACTAATATTGATAATAAAATTCTTTTCATTTTATACCCCAATAAAATTATATCCTATATTTATTATAATCAAAAGTTGTTTTTTGTGTTCGGTTAAATGGTGGAGAAATAATTCTTACTCTTTCTTCTTTTTTTGCGATAAAAGAAAAAAGTACCAAAAGAAAAAAGTTAATAACACCCTCTCCCGCCTTCGGCACCCTCCCCCAAGGGAGGGAGTAGATTGTGCTTATTAAACGTAATAAGTTTTACAATAGCTTAACAACTTTAGTTCCTCCATTGGGAGAGGGTGTTATTATCAGTAAAGTAATTAGAATCAGCAAAACCTGTGTCAAGTAGGATTTTTCGAGAGTACATTCTTTATACTAGTCTGATTATAGTACCCTCATATAAATCGACGATTTCAAATAATAACCGCCTAAACTACTTTAAACATTGTTTTTTATCCATCTTATAGACCATTCGGTCTATATCCTTCAATCTACCTCAAATGCTTTAAAATTAATCATTCTATTGATGAAAAAATCCTCTATAAGGGGGTAATATGAATAGTGTAGAAAAGAAACAATTTACGATGAGGGAGAGGAAGAGAGTATGAGACGTGAGTTTAAGAAGAAATCGAGAGTGCTTCTTATTGATGACAACTACGAACATTTAGCCGGTATCAGAGAACTTTTGAATCTTGAAGGAACTTTTGACGTTGTTGGTATCGCAACAAATGTTACTGTTGGTTTGAATTTAATCAAGAAATATCAACCGGATATCGTTTTGCTTGATATGAATATGCCTGAAAGAGATGGTTTGCAAGGTATTATTGATATCGGAAAACTTGGTTTAGATACAAAGATTTTAGCACTTTCAGGATATGATGATGCTGATTTAATCTTTAGAGCAATGAAGATTGGTGCAAAAGGCTATGTTCTAAAAACTATGGCATCAGCTCAACTTATTTATGCAATCGAAGAAGTTTTAAACGGTAAAATTTATTTACCAAACGCTTTAACTTCAAGATTCTTTGAATATTTTCAACAAACATTCAAAAACGAAAACGCAAAAGCAGAAATTGAAAAAGAAGAAAACTTGCTTAATGAACTGACTCAAAGAGAAGAAGAAGTTTTAGAACTTTTGACTCAAGGTATTACTTATAAAGGTGTTGCAAACAAATTGTTCATTTCTGAAACAACTGTTAAAACACACGTAAATAATATTTTCCAAAAATTGCAAGTTAATGACAGAACACAAGCTGTTTTGTATGCGATTAACAACGGATTTTTGAGCAAGAAGGTTAAGATTTCAGCGTAAGGGAGAATTCACCCCTCACCCGAAAATCTAAGTTTCGTACCATAAATGGTTCTCAACTTGATTTTCTACCCTCTCCCACAAGGGGCGAGGGAGAGAGTGTGCAGAATGTAGGTGGGCATTTCTGCCCAACAAAAACAAAAAATATTCAAAGGCAAAAATGAAAAAAATTGTAAGACAACAAAACTATTTAAAAGAACTGATTAACTCACAGGAAAATCATTTTCTTTCAAAACAAGCACTACGATGTGTAATTCGTGGAGTTTTAGAACCATTGCTTGACAAGCCGGAAGAAGCTGTTGTTTTACATAGAATCATTGATAAAGCAGGAATCTTAGGACTGCTTAAAAGGCTTGAATTTTCTGAAATTGAAGATATTGATTATTCTGACGAAAGCGAAAACTTGAGAGAAAAAGTTTGGGCAGGAACAGAATTCTTATGTGTTTTGACTCATAGATTTGTTGCCATTTTGATTTGGGATAACAAAACTGAAAGTGAACACACTGTAAGATATTATTCAATTTACAATTCAAAACTTCAAAACGAAGCACTTGATATAATTAATAGAAATTCAATTTTTGATTTAAGACAATACCAAGAGAGCTTTAAACCGGACAGACGTGATAACATACTCTTGAACTCATCAATCAGACGTCTTGTAGAAAACATGGATGAATCATCCAAAGATGCGGTTTTGAAGTATGCAGAAATTCAAACTTACAAACCTGAAAAAACAGACTCAGCAAGAGCAGTTGCGCATGAAATAAAAAATCAGCTTTCAATTTGTGATTTGTATACAGAAATCATTAGAAAATACTGTAAGAAAAACGATATTGAAGCAGATACGATTGAAAACGCACTTAATTGCCTAAATCGCGCAGTGAAGATGGCGAGCAATTCTTTAGTAGCATTAAAAGCTACTGACGGATTGAATTTAAAACCGCATAACTTAAAATCAATTATTGATAATGCTGTTGATTTGACGAAAGTTTACTTTGAATGTAAAAATATTGAGTATAATATCGAAAATAACGTAGACAAAGAAATTTTGGTTGACGAAAATAATTTTATTGCAGTGCTAATCAATTTAGTTAAAAATGCAGTAGAAGCGTTCGGTGAGAATGTCGGAGATGGTAAGTATATTAAAATTAAAACAGAAGAGGATGGAGAATCTGCAATAATCAGAATTAGGAACAATGCAGAACGAATTACTCAGCCTGATATGATTTTTGAAGAAGGATTTACAACAAAGAAAACAGGCTCAGGCTTGGGGTTAAGTATTTGTAAAAAATCAATTGAAGAGCAAGCCGGTTTATTAAAACTTGCACATTCAGGCGATGATTACACGGAATTTGTGATTAAGATAGGATTGGTGTAGATATGGATTTGATTACAAACAGAACTATTGATATTACAAAACTTGGTATGGACGGCTTGATGGAAAGACAACATGCTGTATCTTCTAATATCGCGAACGTTATGACACCGGGGTTTCAAAGGAAAGAAGTTGCGTTTGAAAGTCAGCTTGCGGAAATCATTGAGAAAGAAGACTTAAAAGATTATATCAAAGGTCAAAACAGTATTGAATACAAACCGCCAATGGTGGATGTATTTACTGGCGATATTCACACTTATAGAACTCCGACACAACAAGAAAAAGCGTATTTGCAATCCAATACGTTTGACCAGTTCAAGCCACAAGTTGTAACAGATATTTATAGCGGAACAAATTCTTCAGGTAACAATGTTGAATTGGAACGTGAAATGATGGATTTATCAAAAACAGGTACAAAATATACAGTATTATCAAATCTGGAACGTAGGCAGTTTACACTGGTTTCAGAGGCGATTAGAGGACAGTAGTAATTAAAGTTTAGGAGTTTATAAGTTGAGAGGTTGAGAAGGAGTTATAAAAAGAGTTGAAAAGTTGAATGGCTAAAAGGTTGAAAAGTTTGTTATAAATATTGTTATAATCAAACGAGTTCTATAAAAATGATAATTAAAACTTCTTCTAAACTCCTCAACTTCTAAACTTCTAAACTAAAAAAAGAGGTTCTTATGAGTTTTAACATATTCGATATAGCCGGTTCAGGCATGACAGCTCAAAGAGTTAAAATGGATACAGTTGCAAGTAATATTGCAAATATAAACACAACGCGCCAAGCTGACGGTTCAAAAGGTGTTTATGTAAAAAAAGACGTATCTTTTAGAACAATTTATGAAGATAATTTGAATAAAGGTTATTCAAATTTTTCATCGAACAGTCCTGATGCTCAATTTGACCCAAGAACAGGTAACATGCTTATAAATGCTAATGTTGCACTTAATAACGGCATGATTACAGGTGGGGTTCAAGTTGACGAAATTTATGAAGCAGAGGATGGAGTAAAAACTGTTTACGACCCATCGCATCCTGACGCGGATGAAGAAGGGTACGTAGATTTGCCAAACATCAACCTTGTAGAAGAAATGGTTGGCATGATATCCGCATCAAAGGCTTATGAAGCAAACGCAACAGTTGCAGAAAACGTTAAGACGATGATGCAAAGCGCGATGAATATTTAAGAATGAGGAGAAGTTTATAAGTTTATGAGTTGAGAAGAAGTTATAAATTTTCACTAAATAAACAAGTTCGATAAAAAATAATAGCTAAAATTTCTTCTAAACTACTAAACTCCTAAACTTATAAACTAAAGCGAGGCTTATAATGAATTTCACACCGAACATAACTGAATACAACTTAAACGCCATCAATGACTATAACCAATTTTTGCAAGGTCATGCGTCGTTTGATGTTAAAAACAACGAGTTTGAAGAAGCTTTGGAAAAAGCAGCGAAAAATTATCCCGTTAAAGATAAAGGTGATAAAACAGGGTTAGGTAATTTTGCTTCACAAATGGGAAATACATTCTCAAACAGCTTAAATGCGGTTAATGATGCTAAAATTTCAGCTGACAGAATGCAAGAAGATATTGCAATGGGTGGTTCAACAAGCATCCATGATGCAATGATAGCTGCTGAAAAAGCATCTCTAAGTATGCAAATGGCAATTCAAGTTCGTAACAGATTGATTTCTGCTTACACTGACATCACAAGCATGGCGATTTAGTAGAATAAAGTTAATAGTGCTTTCTTCAATTTAAAATTAGAAGTGAAAAATAGTTTTAAATAATTTTCCATTCTCCATTTTCAATTTTCAATTAAAAAAACTTGTAACTTAACCAATGTCATCCGACCATTTGTCTACGTGCGTAGTTCCGCAAATAACGCCCTACCTGTAACCACACCATAGAGGATGACTTGTAGTACCAATTCAAACTTGTAATCTAACTAATGTCATCCGACCATTTATCTACGTGCGTAGCACTATTGGGTTGCCATTTCCATTGCTGATTGTAGCAGGTCTTTGTTTGACTTAATCAAGGCATTAACAAGTTCCATTTGAACTTTTGCTTGTTGATAATCAGACATATTAGCTTTAAAATCTGTATTTGCTTGTTCTAGTAATCCTGAACGGATTTCACCACGACCCACGACAGGCTTGCCTGATTCGGGTGTTTCTACAAATAAACCATCTTTTACTTCGTATAACCCGTTTGGATTGTGGAAATTAGCAGTTGCTATTTTGTATAACGGCACGGAACGATTTCCGCCATCGGCTTTTCCGTAGATTGTACCGTCATTTTTGATTTCGTATTCGTCGTATTTTCCGAGAAATTTACCGTTGTTCGGATCAATCCAAAGCTTGATATTTGTAGTTGGAATACTTAATGCACCGCCTTTAAGAGCTGTTTCTTGATACAAATCATCACTTATTGATTTTGTACCTGACATGATTTCACCTTTGTCGTTTAGAATGTAACCTTGAACAGTTGCACCGTTTTTTGCTTTGTATACTCCTTCTGAATCAAATGTAAATTCGCCAAGACGGGTGTATGAAACATTGCCATCAGGAGTGCGAAGCATAAAGAAACCGCTTCCTTCAAAGAAAAGGTTTTCGTTTGATGTTCCCGGGATAGATTTGCCTTGCCCTTGGTTTTTAACGTTATTATCTATTACAGCACCGCCGAGGAATGTTTTGAAGGTGATTTTGTTTTCTCTAAACCCTGGAGTGTATACGTTTGTCAGGTTATCTGCCAAAACGTCCATCCATTGAACGGTAGCTTTTTGGGTGTTTATCGCAGTCGTGTATAAATCATTCATCTTTGCGCCCCTTCTTTCTGTTGTTTCTATCGTCTTGTTGTTCTTGTTTTCGGTGATTTAACTCTTCGTAATCAATATTATTATCGTCAAACCTTTGTTTTAAGATTGGAAGATTTTCTTTCAGATAAGCTTCTGCAACTTGAGAACTTGGCAAAAAGTCTGCTGAAATTTTTCCGTTCTTATTAATTTTTATAATGACAGAAATGTCGTTGTCAAAATTTATTCTTATTGGTTTATTATCTTCCATTGATTTAGCAAGCATGTCTGCTAAAGTTTTTGAAATTTGCGATGATTTTTGTGAATTCGTAACGGAATTCATATCAACAGAACCGTTTTCTACAAGATTAGCAAAAAATTCCACGTCATTTTTATTCATTGCTATATCATCAAACTTAACAACTGTGTCCGTTGTAATATTTGTTTTTGCATCAACTTTTTTGATACCTTGTTCATTTGTCACAGTTTTTGTTTTCGGTGTTTCTACATTATTTTCTGACTGTTTTTGCGGTTGTACATTTTCTAATTCAACCGGTTGCGCAACCTCGTTTTGCTTATCTTTTTTCAGAAGCATATTCTTTTGAGCAATCGCCATATTTTCACTCATTGTTGAAAGAATTGCATTTTCTTCTGCTAAATCACTTTCAGAAGCTGAAAGTTGGTTATTATCATTGTTATTCTGAACAAATGCTGCAAAAGGCTGACCATTGCTATTAAAGTTCATGTTAGCGTTCATTTGCGGAAGCTGTTGCTCTTTTTTTTCTTGAATATTTATATTATTATCAATCAAATTATTATCCTCTTTTTCTTTATCGTCAGAAAAAATTTCATCCTTTAATGAAATGTTTATTTTATCATTCTTTTGATTTAGTTTGTTGAGTTCTTGTACTGTTTGTTGCAACCCACCAATAATATTCTCAATATCATCCTCTTTTTTAATTTCAGATTTTTTTTCTTCATTTACGCCCTTTTGTTCAACTTTTACGTCTTCTTTTTTAGGCTCATCTGTTTTAGAATCAATGATATTTTCTTCTTTTTCTGATTTAGAAATTTGATTTAGCTCGTCAGAAAATTTAACATCACTTTCTTTTTGAGTTTTAGATGATGTTGTACTGCTTGTATTTACGGATGTAATTTTAGCTTGGGTATCAATATTCATTGTTTTCTTCCATTTGCGCTTTTCTTAATTGTTCTTCGAGTTCCTGTTCTTCGGCTTCTTCTCTTGACCTTATAAAAAATCTTTGAACACCGATTTCGGAGAATTGTTTAAGCTCTTCTGCCTTTTCAGCTTCTATATATGCTTCTTTTTGTTTTTCCTTGTGCTTTTCAAGAACTTTTACTTCTTGTTCGCATTTCACAAGTTTTTGCTGTTCTTCTTCTAAGATAGCTTGGACTTTCTGTCTTTCTTGCTCGAGAACTTCCGCTTTGTCCCAAAGGTGGTGAAGATAGTTATCATAGTATTCCATCATCCTAAAGTCAGCGGATTTTCTGTTAATTACTGTTTGTTGGATTTCTGTTTGGTTTTGTCTAATCCTTTCTTCTGCAAGAAATACTTCGTGCTGTGCCTTTTGAACAACTGTTTCTTGAGCTTCCTTTTTACGGATTCTCATTTTTAGGATATTTTCTAAACGGTATCTAAAGGGCATAATATATTCTCACACATGTATTGTGGCAGAGTTTTGTTTTTTTGAATACATCTATTTGTATGATTAATTATTTTTATAGAAAAGTCAAATACTTAGAATGATGTATTATTTTCTTCTAAATACTCTTTTACAAGATTGATTGGAGTTGCAAACCCAATTCCAATATTAGAAATATTATTATCCGGATTATAAATTGCTTGATTTATTCCTATAATTTCTCCGCTCGTATTCAAAAGAGGGCCTCCTGAAGAGCCGGGATTAATCGCAGCATCGGTTTGAATTCGATTTTTCGCATAATCTATTCTTGAAACTATACCCTGAGTTAAAGTTCCGTTAAATCCGAATGGATTGCCAATTGCTAATACTTTTTGACCGACTTTAACTTTGGCAGAATCTCCGAGTTTTACTGTTTTTAAATCTTTTTTTGCATCAATTTTAAGGAGTGCGATATCTTTATTATCACCAAGATGTTTTAAAACTTTTGCGTCATAATTTTGACCGTTGCTCATAGTTACTACGACCGTGTTTCCAATATCAATTACATGCGCGCTTGTTAAAATTACGCCCGATTTATCTATAATGCAGCCTGTTCCGCATGACAAGCCGTCTTGAATTTGAGAATCCACGGTTACAATAGCAGGATTAATTTTTTCGTATATTGTCACAGGATTTTTCTCAACTCTTCCAAACGAAAAAGCAGGCAAAGATATGAATATAAGCAAAATTGCAGGAATTATTTTATTGGTCATAACGCCTCCTTGTTTATTAAAATTTTGACAAATTTAATCTCTCAAAACAATTAGCCTTGCTTGATTTCAAAGGATATGTATTGCCAGCTTTCAAATTTTAATGTATAATAGACTCGATGTTATATCACAATCGACACAAAAGGAGAAAAATATGTCAAGAATTGAAAGTTTTAAAAGAGCTTTAGCTGAAAAAAGAGCAGTAAAAATTATTGCAGGTATTGATAATTTTGACGTTGAAAGCGTAAAAAAAGTTGTTAAATCAGCTTCTAATTCAGGCGCAAGCGCCATTGATATTTGTGCTAACCCTGATATTATTGCAATGGCAAGAAGTATGACTGAATTACCTTTATTCGTTTCTTCAGTTGAACCACAAGAATTGGCTCATGCAGTAGCTTTAGGCGCTGATGCTGTTGAGCTTGGTAACTTCGATGCTTTATACAAAAAAGGTCAAACTTTCACAGCTTCTCAAGTTTTAAGTCTTGCTAGAAGAACAAGAGAATTAGTTGGCGATGACGTATTCTTCTGCGTTACAATCCCTGGTGAATTGGAAATCAGCGAACAAATCGACTTAGCTCGTGATTTGGAAAACTTAGGCGTTGACCTAATTCAAACAGAAGGTCATTTCTCTAACGAAGCTCCTTCAAATGGCGTAAGAGGTTTGGTAGAAAGAGCTGAATTGACAATTTCTAACACAATTGAACTTTCAAGAAACATTGAATTGCCAATCATGACAGCAACAGGCATCAACCCTACAACTGCAGCTTTGGCATTCGCAGCAGGTGCTTCTGCTATCGGTTGTGGCTCTTGCGTAAACAAACTTGATTCAGAAATCTCTATGTTAGCTGTATCAAGAAGCTTGGTTGAAATTGCTGAACGCAACGCTCAATATGTTGTTGAATTAGTTTAATTTAATTTTGTAAGCTTAAAAGTCGAAGACAGTAAAACTGTCTTCGACTTTTTTTAATAATAAACAAAACAATAAAAAGTAAATAGTGCAAAAAAATATATTGGTGAAGAAGCTAAAACAAAAAGCAAGCATGATTAATAAATCACGCTTGCTTTTTCATTTGAATTATATATCTATGCTCTATCTTTAATTTCTTTTTCGATATTAGCAATAAATTCATCAACGCTTACCGTACCAACTTGACCTACGCCACGTTTTCTTACAGCAACTGCGTTTGCTTCAATTTCCTTATCTCCGATTACACAAACGTAAGGAATTTTCTTGTCTTGTAACGATTCTCTGATTTTGTAGTTCATTGATTCAGATCTGTCGTCAAGTTTTACTCTTATTCCTACGTCACGCATTTTCTTGTAAACTTGTTCTGCAAAGTCTGCGTGTTTTTCGTTTGAAATAGGAACAATTACAACTTGAGTTGGTGCTAACCAAGTTGGGAAAGCGCCTGCATAGTGTTCAATCAAAATGCCGTGGAATCTTTCCATAGAACCGAAGATAACTCTGTGAAGCATTACAGGAGTTTTCATGCTACCATCTTTATCTTGATACTTGATATCAAATCTTTCAGGAAGGTTGAAGTCAAGCTGAATAGTAGCACATTGCCAAGTTCTGCCAAGAGCATCTTTAACCTTAAAGTCAATTTTAGGGCCATAGAATGCGCCATCACCTTCGTTGATATCGTACTTCATTCCACGTTTATCCATAGCTTCTTTTAAACCTGCTTCAGCTAATTCCCAGTTTTTCAAGTCGCCAACGTAGCTTTCGGGACGAGTAGAAAGTTCAACTTCAAAACCCATTTTGAAAATTTTCATTGTATCAGCAACAAAGTCTATAATTTGGTTAATTTCATCAACCAACTGTTCAGGTGTACAGAAAATGTGAGCATCATCTTGAGTAAAGCCTTGAACACGAGTTAAACCTGACAAAGCACCTGATTTTTCTTTTCTGTAAACTGTACCCAATTCAGCCATTCTTAATGGTAATGAACGGTATGAATGTCTGTTTGCTTGATAAATCAAGATGTGGAATGGACAGTTCATTGGTTTTACTACATATTGTTCATCTGAATCTTCATCTTTTTGAATAAAGAACATGTTTTCTTTGTAGTGATCCATGTGACCTGAAATTTCCCACAATTTAGATTTTGCGATTTGAGGAGTTTGAACAATCACATAACCACGTTTTCTGTGTTCTTCTCTCCAATAGTTTTCAATTTGTTCTCTTACTGTATAAAGATTTGGGTGCCATAAAACTAAACCACCACCAATTTCTTCTCTAACTGAGAATAAATCTAATTGAGTACCAAGTTTTCTGTGATCGCGTTTTGCAGCTTCTTCCAAGAATGTTAAATAAGCTTGTAAATCTTCCTTATTCCAATATGCAGTAGCATAGATTCTTTGAAGCATTTTGTTTTTTTCGTTGCCTCTCCAATAAGCACCTGCAACTTTAAGAAGTTTTATTGCGTTACCTTTTATATAAGATGTGTTAGGAATGTGAGGTCCTGCACATAAATCATTAAATAATACATTTCCATCTTTATCTTTTGTCAAATACAAAGTCGGATTATCATTTTTGTGTTCTTCTAATAATTCTGCTTTGTAAATCTCACCTTCAGCTTTGAATTCAGCGATTTGTTTCTCTACATCAGGAATAACATATTTTTCAAACGTCAAGTTTTGTTTGATAATGTTTTTCATTTCTTCTTCGATTTTAGCCAAATCTTCTTCTGTGAAAGCATGACCATCAATCAAATCGAAGTCATAATAGAAACCTTCATCAGTTGCCGGCCCAATAGCTAACTTTGCTTGTGGGAACAGCTTTTGAACGGCTTGAGCCATGATGTGTGAGCAAGAGTGTCTTAAAACTCTTAGTGTTTCGTTGTTTTTTTCCATTCTTTTTCTTTCTATCCTTTGGGAAATAAATTACTTCTTAGCAAGCAGTGACATCTGCGAGCTTTTTCATTTACCCCGAGGTGGATCCCTCTAACTATTACAAGGATATTTTAGCATAAATGACAAAATTTATATAAAAATAAATTGAAAAAGTAGCAAATTTATTTTTTACAAGTTTTAACGTAAATGTAAGAATAAATAAAATGGAGATAAACAGATGATTAATTTTCAAACTATCAGTAGCGTAAATATGCCGATGAACTTTAAAGCTAAACAAGCAGCAGAAGCACAAACTGAAAACTCTGCTGATGCAACAATAAAAACGCTTGATACTCCAATGGAAACTGTAGGACGTTCACAGGTTAATTTCCAAGGTAATATTAAATCACTCTCCGCAAAAGAATTAAATAATATTTCAAAAATAGCTTCTGAAATGAAATTAACACCACAAGAAATCAAGGTAGGTAAACAAGCTCTTATTGACACAATGAACGAATATAATTTTAAGACTGTTAAACAATTTACAAAATGTATCAATAATAGCATCGATGCTTTTAATAAAGGTTTTGTAGATTGTGATGATGCAAAAGGTTACAAAATGTTAGCATCTTTTTCTGACAATGTCCGTAAAATTGATTCAAAAGTAAATGTCAACAGGGCTACAAGCATTATAGATGATTATATAGCAGACGTATTTTAATTATTTTTTGAAAATAAAAAATACTGCAAGAATAATAAAAATAAATCCAACTAAATAATTCCACCTGAATTGTTCTTTTAAATATAAAACTGAAAAAAACGAAAAAACTGTTAGTGTTATTACTTCTTGAATAGTTTTGAGTTGAACTGCATTGTAGCAACTATAACCGATTCTATTTGCCGGTACTTGAAAACAGTATTCAAAAAAAGCAATTCCCCAACTTGCAAGAATAACTATTAAAAGCGGTAGACTTCTAAATTTTAAGTGTCCATACCAAGCAAATGTCATGAAAATGTTTGAAATCAACAAAAGTACAATCGGAGAAATGTGTCTTAACATACAATCACAATCCCCATTTACGGCGCATACGATTAATTACGTTTTTTTGTTTCATATCGCCAATTGCAAAATCAATGTTTTCTTTTAATCTTTGAGTTCCTTTGCCTTTTCTTATTGCAATTCCATAAGGTTCTCTTGTATATCTTTTAGGCAAAAGTTTTACGGATTTATCTTCAAACGCAAAAGTGCTTAAAATTGTATCATCAGAAGTCAAAGCATCAATTTTTCCAGCTTTAAGAGCTTCGTACGCCACTCTATAATTTCTAAATCCAATTATTGTAGCGTCAGGCGCTAAGGCAAGCATGTTTTTTTCTGCTGTCGTTCCGAAAACAACACCGACATTTTGTCCTGATAAATCCGCTATTGATTTAATCTTACTATTAGAGCGTACTAATAATGCTTGTCCTGCATAATCGTAAGGTACTGAAAAATTAATAATTTCTTCTCGTTGAGGAGTAATTGTAACCGTTGCAATTACCATATCCAACTCACCAGTTGAAACTTTTAACATTCTATTAGCAGGTGTTACAGGGAAAAATTCTACAGCATCAGGGTTTTTAAGGATATATTGTGCCATATAATGCGCCAAATCAGCATCATAGCCGACAATTTTCCATTCTTTATCCATAAACCCAAAAGGTTTAGAATCTGTATTTATACCAACTCTAAGTTTTCCGCGATGTAAAATTTCATCATACAAATCGTTTTCTTCATATTTTTCGGGAACAAAAATAAAGAAATAGATAGCAACTAAGGCTAAAAATATTAAAGTCAGTATAATTGCTAATTTTTTCATAAAGCTAATTTAGGCATCCTTCCACAAGATTTATCCTCATCACAAAAGCCAAGACGTTCACATTTAGGAACTAAATAAGGTTTAAGCCAAGGTTCTTCTTTTATCAATTCATCGCACATCATTTTAACCATTGAACGAATTTCATATTGTGCACGTGTGCAAAGTCTTAGATTAGCTAAGTGAATCATTTCTCTTAAATTTAAACTTGCAACTATAGAAGTTGAAGCCGCGTTTGGAAGAACCGCTCGTGCGTCTTCTGCAGGTATTCCGGCTTCTGTAAATTCTAAATATTTTTTAGAAATTTCATCCATAAATTCTACAAATTTCGCTTTCAAATTTTCATCTTTAGCAATTGTAGGAGGAATCAAATAGTCAAACTGCCCCTTTTCTTTAACATATCTTTGAGATTTTTGAGAAAAAGACATGTGACGATGACGCACAAGTTGGTGCGTGCAAGCTCTTGATACGTTAGAAATTGCAAAAGTTACTTGAATATGTTCGATTACGGAATAATGACCCGAAGAAATAACACGCTCAATCAATTTAAGCATTTTTTCTTCATCATCAGTGCTGTTATAAATATTAAACGGTGTATCTGCGCTATAACAAGTTCTTGCAGCTGTATAAATTGTTTTTAACATATTCGCCGGTTTAGAAATCAAATTAACAACCGGTTTATTATTATTTTCCATAATCCCCTCTTCCTAAGTTTTTTAAATTATAATAACATATAATTTAGTTTTGAGCAAAAGTGATAATAAAAGTTAATGGTGCAAAAAATTGCACCCTACAATTGCTAATCAAAAATATGTTCAAGATAAAACGTATTTTATTAAGAAAAAGGTAGGGTGCAATTTTTTGCACCATTAACTTAACTAACTCAAAGAAGTTGTAGCAAAGCTTGCTGCTTCTTCATAAGGATTTGCTATGCCTGCATCTTGAGCCGCTTTCAAAGCTGTTTCAAACGCTTCATCAGAATTTTCAGCGATTTGAGGATTGTCTAATAAAACTTTTAAGTCGTGTTGAGTATCATCTGCACCTTTGAATAACATTGAACGACCTAATGCTTCTGCTTTTGGATCAGAAAAATCGTTGATTTTAGGAGCATCTGCTTCAACTGGTGCTTGTTGTGGAACGTCAACTTGAGGTTTTTGAATTCCACTAAAATTCATTTGATTAACACTAAATTTTGGACCATTAATTTCACTCATGTTCTATACCTCGCTTTATTTATTCAATTATATCATATTTTAAAATTTATCAACCATCCATTTGTTCTAAAACGTGTAAATATTTTTTTTTGCTAGTTGAGGAGAATTTTTTTACAAAAATTTACACAAGGTACTGCAAGACAAGTTGCGAATCAGCCATAGGGAAGACTAAAGTCTACCTTTAAATTTTTATTTGGCGTGAATTTCTCGTCGCCAAGTTGCATAAAAATAAATTGCCAATAAAAAGTAAACACTCCACATGATAACCGTAGAATAAACTTTTTCGCCGGAGAGTGCAATTTTAGTCCACATAAAGGCAGATAAGCCATTTACAATCATCCAAAACCACCATTGTTCTATTGCACGCCTTACAGTCAAATACATGCCGGCAATTGATAAAACTGTCGTAATTGAATCAATTATAGGGCTTTTGTCTTTAGATACGGTTAAAATATAAGCAACAATTAGACAAGCTAAAAACGATATAATTATCAACCATGATATTTCTTTTTTATTTAGTGATGTTTTAACAATTTCGTAAGAATTCGATTTTAAATAATTTTGCCATCTGAAATATCCTAAAATTTGCATTGGAACATAGTATCCCATATACAAAAGCAGGTTTCCCCAAAGTGCGTTGTGAAAAGCTAAATAGCCGTAAAAACTTGAACCCATAACTCCGAAAATGTAACATATCGGCGTACCTTTTCCGGCAAGTATAGTATAAGTTATGCCAAAAAATGCGGAAATAAAAGCTATTGGTGAATCTTTGAACACAAAGACATTCAGAAGCAGAATTAAATATATGCAAGCAGTTGCAAAAAGTTCGCTCTTTTTAAACTGTTTAATAATTTTCATATTTATGTTATCTAATAAAAAAAGATGAAAGTAAATTCAAATATCACATTTCAGGGATTGTATACAAATAAAACCTTCAAAAAAGGCTTGGAATTTGCAGCCGAAAACGGAACTCTATTTTCAGCAGCAACGATGCTCGCTTGTTCTCTGGGTGTGCGTCCGTTATCAATTTGGATGACACCGCATGTGGATAAAGAAAGCAAAAAAGCTCTGTGCGCAAAATCTATAACCTCAAGTTTTGCAGGTTATGTTATGATGTTTGGAATTTCAAAACCTGTTGCAAACTCAATTAAAAAGATAGACAAAAATCCGCAAAAATATTTAAGTGCTAAAACTATCCAAAATTTAAAAGAAGAAGGTGCAACTTTGCAGAATTCAAAAGCTTACTCTTTTGCAACTCAGATGTTTAAACTCGGCGTAGGTGTTGTATCAGCTATTCCAAAGGCACTTTTGACCGTAGCCGGTCTGCCTGTAGTTATAAAAAAAACTTTTCCTAAAAAACAAGAAGAAAAGCAACAAAACATAAATTTTAAAGGCAAAAATGATAAAATAGCCAAGAGCATTGCAAAAACGATAGAAAAAGAAGGTGTGCAAAATTTTTCTAAGAAGCATAAAGATTCTAACTTTCCAATGCATATTGTGGCACTAACAGACTTGTTGACAACTGCAACATTTATTCACGAAACAAATCGAAGTAAAAAAATAGAAGAAACACGCAAAAAAACACTTGTTTATAACGCTACAATTTCAACCGGTTTGAGCATTTTAAGCAGTTATGTCATAGATAAATTATTAGAAAAACCGACAGAAAAGTTTATTGAAAATTTTAGAAAAGCAAATAAAGAACTTCCAAACGTGGAAAAACAGGTAGAGGGAATAAAAATTGCCAAGCCAATGCTAATTATGGCGGGTATTTACTATGCTTTAATACCGTTCATATCTACCTTCATTACAGAAAAAGCGGAACATAGTAATAAGTTTAATTTTGGCAAAAATTAATAATCCTGCTATAATAAAAATGAAGTTATATGGATTTTGGCAAAATAATACATCAAATAATGGTGGTAAATATTGTTTTGAAGCTGATATAATAATACTACGTAGTATAAGTGGAGAATAGTATGGCTGATAACGAAAAAGCTGAAGGCGGACAATCAAAAGAATTAACCAAGTTTTTAATAATGACTCTTGCTTCAATCGTAATTATGTTCATTGTATTTGCGGGCGTGAATTATGTTATTATGGAAAATTTAATTAGCCAAAAAATTAGCGCGCTTCCGGCTTCACAAGAAGAACTTGCAGATGATAGCGGTGATGAAGACGAAGTTCAAAAAGGTATTATTGTAGACTTAGGCGATTTCATTTTAAATCTTTGCGATGAAAGTCAAAAGAAATATTTAAAAGTTAATGTAGCGTTAGAAGTTACAAAAAAAGATACGGATTTCCCTGAACAAACTGAGGCTAAAGGCGGCGGGCATGGTGGTCACGGCGAAGCAGCAGCTCCTGCAGACCCAATGGAAGCTATTCAAAAAGAAATGAACCAGTTTAAGCCTGCTATTAGAGATGCCGTAATTACAAATCTTTCAAGCAAAACTTCTTCTGAACTTGCAACCGCTGCAGGTAAAGAACTTGCAAAAGAACAAATTACAAATGATATTAACTCTATTTTAGGTGGCGAAAGAGAAGTTATCAGAGTAAGTTTTGGACAATTCATTATTCAGTAGGACAAAATGATAGAAGCTAATAAAAACGACTTAATAGATACGCATGGGTTTGAAGATGATTTATCAGACGCAGAACACAAAAGTTATAAACTTTATAACTTCCGCAGACCTGACAAATTCTCTAAAGACAATCTGAGAGCCTTAAGAGATATTCATAGAGAATTCTCTAAGGCAGTTTCGCTTGTTTTGAGCGGTTATTTGCGTATGAGAGTCGAAATTGAAATTGTTTCTGTTGACCAATTAACTTATGAAGAATTTGTTCGTTCTATGCCATCACCTATAAGCGTCGGCGTGTTTGAATTCGAGCCTCTTTCAGGACAAATTCTGTTAGGCATAAGTTTTGAAGTTATTTCTTGTATTGTCAACCGTATGCTTGGTGGTGTGGGTTCTATTGATGCACAAACTAGAGAACTTACGGATATAGAAAAAGCTTTAGCTAAAAAAGTTATCAATATCATCATTAAATCACTTGAAGATTCTTGGAACGCGATTATTCCTGTTTCAGGGAAATTTATTAGTCTTGATGATAATTATCAGTCAATCCAGGTTGCAACGGCAGGCGAAATTGTTGCGCTATTGACATTTGAAGTTCAAATTCAAGGCAAGCATTTCGGTTTGTTCAGCTTGTGTTTCCCATATCCGGTATTAGAAACAGTTTTGGGTCACTTAAGCACTCAACATATTTTCCAAACAAAAGGCTTGGTTGCATCAAATGACGAAAGATTAAAGATGATTTCCAAACTTAATACATCAAATGTGGACATTCGAGTTCAATTTGGTCAATGCAGTATTACTTTGGATGACTTTTTACAGCTTTCCGAAGGTGATATTATTAAGCTTGATAACAAAGTACAAGATGATTTGATAGTTAAGGTTAATGGCGAAAAGAAATTTTTTGCGCGTCCGGGTACAATGAAAGATCAAATTTGTGTTAAAATAACAGATGTCTATGATGAAATGCACGAATTATTAAGAAATTATTTTTAGAGAGGTTTTGTAAATGATAGATGACGATAAAGATGTTAATAATGATGAAATGGAAGATTTAACATCTTCAATCCCGGAAGAAAACACTGAAGATAATGATATTTCTGAAAACGAGGAAATTTTCGAACAAAACACAGGAGCTGACGATAAAACTGTAACGGTTCAGCCTGTGCAATTTGCGTCATTTGAAGATTTGGATCAAGTTCAAGGACCTGCAAATCAGAACCTCAATATTTTGTTGGATGTAAAATTACAACTAACGGTGGAACTTGGAAAAACAGAATTACCGATTAAGAAAGTTTTGGAATTAACAAAAGGTTCTATTGTAACTCTTAATAAAGCAGCAGGCGAACCTGTTGAATTGTATGCTAACGGCAAATTGATTGCTTATGGCGAAGTTGTAGTTATTGAAGATAATTTTGGTTTAAGAATTACACATATTACTGACCCTGCAAAGAGATTAAATTCTTTGAGTAATATTAACAAAGAAGAAGGCTAATAAGAAAAACAATTCCCAAATAGAATGATATTTATTTAAAAAGCTTTATGATATAATATCAGTATTGACGAGGGGATTTATTATGTCACACGATACAAAAAAAACAAACTGTAACAAGTATTCTTTGAGGACTCCAGAGTTTTATAACAGATGGAGAAAAATGTTTCTGTTTCTCGTGACACATATTTTTTACATGATACGCTTCAAACTCGTTTATCGTCTTGAAGTTCAAGGGAAAGAAAATATACCGAAAGATAACAGTTATATCATAGCTGCAAATCACCTTTCAACGCTTGATCCTCCGCTTGTTTGCGGGGTTATGAATCGTGGTGTTGCTTATATGGCGAAAAAAGAACTTTTCGAAAATCCGTTTTTGCGTTGGTGGCTTGATTGGTTGGGAGCATTTGCGGTTGATAGAGAAAAACTCGGCGTTTCAACCATTAAAACTGTTATGACTATCAAAAAAACAGGCTGGGTTTTGGGAATATTTCCACAAGGCACACGTCAAGAACCTGGTGAAATAAGTAATATTACAAAGGGTTTTGCATCACTTGCAAAAAGCACAAAGTGTGGAATTTTGCCTATAGGAATTACCGGCACACAAGAAGTAAAAAGATTTCCTTTTACAGGAAAAATCGTGGTTAAAATTGGCAAATTAATTCCTTATTCAGATGATGTAAACACAATGGTTGACCAATGGGGATATGCCATTCAAGAATTAACAGGGTTCAAATACAATAGAGAACACGCAAAAGTATAATAAAAGATTTTAGAGTTAAGAGTGGATTGGAAAAAGATGACTGAAAAAAATTATAACAGACGAACAGAGAAAGATTACAATTTTTTTAGAACCCTGTATTACATGGCATTTGTAATGTTGGTAGTTTTGCCTGTTACAAAATTTATGTATAATCTAAAAATTGAAGGACGCGAAAACTTGCCAAAAGATTCACACGTAATTTATGCAGGTAATCACGTTTCTTATATTGACCCACCTCTAATCGCACTTGCAGCTTGGAAAACAATCGCTTATATGGCAAAACAAGAGCTTTTCAAGGATGATAACAAGTTGCTTAAATTTTTAGTGCACACTCTTGGTGCGTTTGCAGTAAATCGTGAAAAGCCTGAAATTGCAACTTTTAAAACCGTAAAATCCGTATTCAATACTGATTGGGCGTTGGGTATTTTCCCTCAGGGAAAAATCGTTAAAGAACCTGAAATCAGCAACATCCATAAAGGTTTTATTATGTTTGCAAAAAAATTTAAAGCGGATATTGTGCCTGTTGGCATTTGCGGTTTTGACGGATACGCTAAAAAACTTTTTGAAAAACATGTGACTGTAAAAATCGGCAAACCTATTTCTCATACTCTTGATGAAAATGAAATTTTGAGAGAATGGGCAAGACAAATCTGCGATTTTACGGGCTTTGAAAACAAAATTGAAGAAAGTTTGGTTGACAATATTTAGCCATTATATGCCGATTTGACCAATTGACTCAATTTTTATTTTTTAATATTTTGTAATAAAACTTCAAATTATAGCAATTTTTTTGATTTACATGTTTTGTATCTTTAGACGAAAGGTAAGTAGCGTATGAATATTCCATCAATTACAAACATGATGCCCAAATTTGCAGGTATAACTTCTAATGTGAAAAACAATTTTGGTTATACTAACTACGGTTTGAAAATGGATGAACCGATTCAGCAGGACACTTTATCATTTAAAAGTTCAAAAGTTAGTAAAGCCACTAAAAGAGGTGTAAGGTTGTTAAAAAATGCTATGGAAACAACCGAAGTCGCAACCAAAGAAAATGACGGCATTTCTAACAAAGTTGCTGAAAAATCAAAAGAAATTAACAGAACAACTGCTATGGCAATTCATAACAAAGTGTTAATTTCTATAAAAAAAGTTGACGCATTTTTAAACAATACTTTTGGAGATTTGGTAGCGGATACAAAACATCCTGATAACCCAATTCTTAAGTTATGCTGCAGACCTAAATCTACTAATTCTATTCAAGAAAAAAGCGGTAGCCGTGAATGGAAAAATATTGAGGAAATCTTTGGCGGCATGACTGACTTAAACGGTGGCAAAATCGTTTTAAGAGATACAGATAAGAAAACTGTAGACGGAGTTTTAGACCGTCTAATTCCGGCTATAAAATCAAATTCGGTAGAATTATTGGAAATTGAAAATAAACGTCCAAAGGTTGTTAAAGGTTTGCCGGAAACAGAAGCTTCACAATATGATTATGCTTCTATTAATATGTTGAAAAAATTGACAGAAATACAAAATACAACTTGGAAAAAAGCTGGTAGTAAAGAAAAAGTTGCTGCGCATTTAACAGACGAATTCACGCCTGCAAATTATTGTGCAATTCACTTGTTGTTACGTCTTCCAGGAGTTCCAAACGGTACATTTGAATTTCAAATAATGGGACACAATACTGATATTGCAAAACAGATAGACGATTTAGTTTATAAAAAATTAGACGGTAAGAGTCCTGCAAATTGCCCAGAAGAATTTAACAACTTATTTGAACCGATTACAAATCCGAAGTTCTTTAAGCATGAAACAGAAGATAGGGCAAAAGAACTTGCTAAGACTGCAAAAGATACATTCAACAAGTACAGAAGAGAAATGTTCTTATTCCAAAGAAAGAAAGCTGATATGCCATATTCTAAGAAGACTGCAAAACGCAAAGAACAATTCTTACCAATTCAATATCAATTATTCCCAAGTGATATTGAGTTGAAATACGGAATTTCTTCTTTAGACTATGACTATAATAATATCGCAAGAATTATTGAACGCGGTCAAAGAAAAACTGCTAAAAAGTAACATAAAAAACCATTATTGTCGTATTTAATGAAAATATTGAACGCGACCTACAGAGTTCAGCCTACCTAAAACAATAAGGTAGGGTCGGTTGGGCGTACCTGCCCAACAATAACCGATAATTTTATTTTTTATTCTATAATCTCTGCACCGTTTTGTTCAACCTTCAAAGTTCTTATATCAACCTTAACGCTTTGAGGTTCCCAAATTTCTTTAACAGTTGATTTAATCTTATCCAAATCATATTTGTGAGAAATAATCAGCATTGTAGGTCCGGCACCTGATAGAACGCAACCAAGAACGCCATCTTCATGTTTAAAGGCTTCCATTATTTCCTTCATGCCTGGAACTAATTTTTCTCTATACGGTTGATGAAGTTTGTCATGTAAAGCAACCTTCATAAGTTTTTCATCTTTGGTATTAACAGCATCAATAAGCATGGCAAGGTGCTTTGTATTAAAGATTGCATCTTGCATCGGAACACTTTCCGGTAATACTGAACGAGCAATATTAGTAGATAGTTCAAAATCAGGAATACAAACGGTTATATCCCATTCATTAGGCCAATTAAGTTTTCTATAAACGATAGAACCGTCATCTTCTTGAGAAGCCAATACAAAGCCTCCTAAAATTGCCGGCGCAACATTGTCAGGATGTCCTTCAACTTCTGTAGCAATAGAAAGAAGTGCGGTTTCATCGGCAGGAGAACCCAATAATTTGTTAGCGGCAATTAAGCCTCCAACGATAACAGCTGCAGAACTTCCCAAACCTCTTGTAATAGGAATTTGCGATTGAATATTAATTTTTAATTCAGAAGGTTCTTGACCTATAGAATTATAAAGCATTTCAACAGCTTTATAAACAATATTATTTTCATCACGAGGAATATCATCAAATATCATTTCATCAATAGATGCTTCATCCTCAGTCATCATATTTATTTCAATACCTGTCCCGGGCAAAACGGTTTCTTCTATAGTAACCGTATTATAAATTGGCAATGCCAGTCCTAAACAGTCAAAACCGGGGCCAATGTTTGCAGATGTTGCAGGTACTTTTACGCTAACTTTCATTTTTCAACTATTCTCCTAATAAAAGTATAAGGTGATTATACAATAAAGACAAATAAAATGACAATGCGAAATTTTTTATATGCTATAATTTTCTTATGAGGAAGATTAGAAAGCTTTATTATTTCGACAAAAAAAGAATGCAAGAAATGATTTCATTTCTTAATAATAGAGATAAGTACATTAACCATATAATGTTTAATCCGCTTATTCCACTACATCATTTACTTCCTTTGAGGTTTAAATTTTTACCTGAAACATACGTTTTAAAAGACAAAAAAGAAATTAAAGGTCTAATTACTGTTGCGCCATCAAGATGTCCACTCAGAAAAATGGAAATTCAAAGATTGTTTTTTGAAGAAAATTGTTATGATGATGCAGGAGAACTTATTCAATATGTTGTTTCTAAATATAAGGCAATGGGTGCATCGTCTTTTGTAGTTAAAATTGACGACTTTTTACCTGAACTTGTTCGACTTTTTGTTGCAAAATGCAATTTCACACAAATTTCTTATGAAAAATTATGGAAAGTTAATAATATTGAATCAGAATTTAATAAAAAAGATTTTCGTGAATTTAGAAATTCAGATTCGCCTACAGTAGCAAATTTGTACAACGAATCTTTACTCCCGCATTTCCGTCCGCTTTTGAGTCGTGATGCGAAGGAATTTAAAGAAATCTTATTCAAAGGACTTTCGTATTTTAGTGAATACAAATATGTAGTAGAAGATAAAAAAAGCAAAAATATTTCGTGCTATATTTCAATAAAAAGTGCCGATAATGAAAACTTTATTTTAGATATTGTTCATTCTTCGTGGGTAGAATTGGATATTTTTTCTATTATAAGTTTTGCGCAAGCGCAATTAAAAAAACGCAAAAAAGATTTTAATTTATACATAAAAACAAAAAAATACACGCAACCTGGCGAAAAAGATGAAAAACTTTTCTTAGAGCATAAATTTGAATGTACGCAGAACCAAATAGTGCTTACAAATTCATCTGCAAGAGTTATAAAAGAACCTGTTCATTCAGGTAAATTCACGGTTTTGAGCCAATTCTACAGTGTGCGTCCCGTAAGTAGTCTGGAAGGATAGAGGATAAAATGGATTTAATACAATCAATATTAATGGGAATTGTACAAGGTTTGAGCGAATTTTTACCAATTTCAAGCTCTGCACATCTTGTATTTACTTCTAATTTCTATAAAGTTTTTAAAGGAATAGAAATTGTGCAAGAATCTAATCAGGAAGTTTTTCTTGATATAATGCTCCATTTAGGGACATTAATTGCCGTATTAATATTCTTTAGAAAAGAAATTTGGGCTATATTAAAAGCACTTTATTTTGGGCTAAAAAACAAGGATTATTCTTCAAAAGATTTTAAAACAGGCGTTTATATATTTTTAGGTACAATAATTACCGTTTTGATTGCATTTCCATTGAACGAAGTTGCAGAATTCTTAGTATTCAACCCTGCGATTGTCGGCGGTTTGTTAATCGGGACAGGGGTTTTGCTTTTATTTAGCGAAGCTTGGGCAAAAAGACATCCTGACAAAAAAGATATTACCCTAAAAAGTTCTATATTGATGGCAATTGCACAAGGGCTTGCAGCACTTCCTGGTTTTTCTCGTTCAGGTTTAACGATTGCAACAGGGCTTTTGAGTGGTTCAGATAGAACTACCTCAGCAAGATATTCATTCTTATTAAGTATTCCAATAATTTTAGGCGCATCTATGGTTTATCCGCTGGTAAAATTAGATTTTGCAGAAGTTGTTACATATAATTGGACAGCAATAATAGCAGGAACAATTGTTTCAGGAATTGTCGGTTATTTATGTATCAAGTATTTCTTGAAATTTGTTTCTAAATTCTCATTAGCGATATTTGGTTATTATTGCTTAATTATGGGCGTTGTGACAGCGGTATTTTTTAGTATTAATTAATAATACCCTCTCCCCTTCCCCTCCCCCAAGGGAGGGAACTAAAGACGCACAAGTATTATAAACATTAAAAAGAAAGGCATATAATGAATTTAAACAAATACATCGAACATACATTACTAAAACAAGACGCAACAAAAGCAGAAATTACAAAACTGTTAGACGAAGCTATTCAATATGATTTTCTTGGAGTTTGCGTAAATCCTTGCAACGTAAAATACGCAAAAGAATACTTAAAAAACAGTGCTGTTAAGGTTGTTACAGTAATTGGTTTTCCTTTAGGACAAAACACAAAAGAAGTTAAAATTTTGGAAACAATTGATGCAATTAAAAATGGTGCTGATGAAATCGATATGGTGATTAATGTAGGATTGTTAAAAGATAAAGCTTATGATGCGATTGTTGATGAAATTTCTGCAATCAAAGGGGCTTGTCAAGGACATAATTTGAAAGTTATTTTAGAAACCGACTTGCTTACTCAAAATGAAATTAAAAAAGCTTGTGAATTGTGTATAGAAGCTAAGGCAGATTTAGTTAAAACTTCTACAGGATTTGTGAAAAACGGAGTTGGTGCAAAAGCAGAAGATGTAGCTTTGATGTTTAATACAGTTAAAGATGCAGGCATGCAAGTTAAAGCATCAGGTGGAATTAGAGATAAAGAAGCTGCTTTGACAATGATTGAAGCAGGCGCAGTAAGACTTGGCACAAGCTCAGGTGTAAAAATCGTGAGTTAGACTCCTTAGATTTGTAGTATAATGTCGATATAGGGAGAAAAAATCATGTACACACTAGTTTATTCAATAAATAATGAAAAATCGCCAGAAGTAGTTTATGTAAATCTAACAAACTCTTGCACAAACTCTTGCATATTTTGTTTAAGAGAACAGAAGGATGATGTTTGCGGTGCTGAAATGTGGCATGATGATAATTACTCTTTAGAAGATATTATAGAACAATTCCAAAAATTTGAACGTCCGAAAGAAGTTGTTTTTTGTGGCTATGGAGAACCTTTTTTAAGACGTGAAATGATGAAAGAATTTTGCAAATATTTAAGGAAAAATTATCCATATATAAAAATTCGTGTTAATACTAACGGACACGCTAATGCAATTTACAAAACAAATGTAGCAGAAGAATTTAAAGGTTTGATAGATGCTGTTTCAGTCAGCTTGAATGCATCAAACGAAGAACAGTATGATGAAATTTGCAAACCAAAAATCAAAAATGCTTATGAAGAAGTACAAAAGTTCATCAAAACTTGTGTTGAAGCTGGCATGGATGTTTCAGCAAGTGTAGTTACAGGATTTGATAAAATCCATATTGTTGATGCTGATGCCTGTGAAAAAATTGCAACATCGCTTGGTGCAAAATTCAGAAATAGAGAATTTATTACAAACGGATATTAATTTTATTTAACAAATTCATAAACAAAAGAGTCTGTTCTGCCTAGTTCATTTTCAGAAAATTCTTGCATTGTTTTGACAAAATTTCCGCTCATTTCATTATCAAGAACTTTTATTTTGAATTGCGTATTCGGATTTTCTTTGAAATATTCAACCAATTTTGGTTTAAGTCCCGTAGAGCTGATATGGGCAAGCTCCGTTGATTGTTTCATAATTTGCGGCCGAACAATGCCTTGCAAATAAATTAATGAAGTTGAATGTGAAAGAGATTTTTTTATCAAATCTTGTACAACCGCTTGTTTGCCTTTGTTTTGTTCGACATACTTAAATGCTCTAATATGTTCGGCAATTCTTTCCGGAGATGCATAAAATAGTGCAGGTGTTTTAAGCAGGCAACCGTTTATATAATCTTTTACGGTCAAACCCTCATCTGCAAAGTTTTTAACTAATTCTCTTACATCATTTTCAATTGTAGCCGGTGACAAGTAAAATAAAGCAGGTGCTTTTGTGCAAGCTATAACATAATCCTTTGTTGTTAAACCTTCTTTTTCAAACCTCTTTGCAACATCTCTTACATTGTTTTCTATAGTTTCAGGCTTATTACAAAATAGAGAAGGTGTTTTTAAACAGGCTTTAAAGTAAATTTGCGGAGTTATACCTTCCTGCTTAAATCTTTCTACGAAGCCGTAAACGTTAGATTTAATTCTGTCAGCAGAGAATGTCAGTAAATTTGCTTGTTTAGAGCAAGCTTTAAGGTAATCTTTTACATTCAATCCTTCGCTTTCAAATTGTTTAACGGTTTCTAAAATATTACGTTCAAGAGTTTCTGATTTTTGGTAAAGTAATTGCGGACATTTTTTGCCGATATTCAAAAAATCTTTTGTTGTAATACCTTCTTCTTTAAAACGATTTACAAAATTCTTTACGTTTTGAGTAATCGTCTCAGGATTTGCATAAAACAACGATGGACTTTTAATACATGCCTGTACATAATCTTTTACGCTAAGACCTTCTGTTTCAAAATTTTTAACTACAGTACGTATATTATTTTCGATAGCTTCGGGCTTTATTGTGAAGAGTGATGGCATGCGTAAACAAGATTTAAGATATTTTTTCGAATCTAAACCATCTTGTTCGAATTTTTTCACTAAATCGCGAACGTTAGAACTTATAGTTTCAGGACTCATTGTGAATTGTTGCGGCTGTTTAATACATGCCCTCAAATAATCTCTTGTATTTAAACCCTCGTTAGAAAATGATTTTACAACATTGCGAATATTTCCTTCTATTGATTCCGGCTTAGAACAAAACAAAGAAGGTTGTGCGATACACGACTGAATATAAGTATTCACATCCAACCCTTCGTTTTTAAATCTTTCAACTAAACCTCGAACATTTTTTTCAACGGTTTCAGAATTGTATCGGAATAAATTAGATTGTTTTACACATGCCGGCAAATAGTTTTCTAATGTCAAACCTTCTTTGCTAAAACGAGTAATCATGCTTTGCACGTGCTCTTGAGCTTTATCATCCATTTCTTTAAACAGTTTATGCAAATCTTCAAATTTATAATTTTTAGAAGCTGTCAATTTACTCATTTTTTCTAAAGTTTGCAAGTTTGAGCCGAAAGCTATATCATTATAGCCATAATTAAAATTACTCTTATTTACTTGTAAGCCAACTTCTGCTTGATTTTTATTTTGATTATCGAATTTTATTTTTGTTTGTGTTTCAAATCTTGTATTTATCGGTAATATTTTCATTTCTTTATACCTTTTTTTAAATTAAAACATCTAAAAAAATTTTTTGCTACAAAAAAAATGTTATACACATTATTTGTTATTCAATATTCCATAACACAATATCATTCATACCGGTCCTCACCCAACTCTATAAACCTTATCAATTGTTTTGCGGGATAAATTCTTTCACTTTCATCAAACTAGCTAAAAGTGGCGTGAGCGACCTCTCGTGGCATATTTGATTAACACATAGATTTAATTGGTTGTATTCTATTTATATCATCAGCAATTTCACGTCTAGCAACTCTTAGTTCGTAATCTTCTTGATAACGTAAGAAATAACCTTGAGAAAGACCAAAATATGTAGTCAGTCTAAGGTCTGTATCCGCAGTAATTCTTCTTTGTCCTTTTATAATTTGATGAATTCTATTTGGAGGAACAAATATTGCATTAGCTAAAGCGTTTTGTGTAAGGTTAAATGGCTCAATAAATTCTTCTTTGAGCATTTCACCAACAGTTGTAAGTTCAATATATTCAGTCATTGCAATATCTCCATATATGTTTGTCATCTACTTATATTATACAGTACGTACCACGTAATTTCAACCCTACAAAAACATTTTGTAAAAATAAGTTAAATTAACCGTGATAGTCTATGATTTCAACATCAAAAGAATGATTATCTAACCAACGAAAACAAATCCTAAACTGGTCGTTAATGCGGATAGAGTGTTGTCCTTGTCTGTCTCCTGTCAATGTTTCTAAACGGTTACTTGGAGGTATTTTTAAATCATCGAGAGCAGAAGCAACATGTAACATTCTCAACTTTTGCAATGCACGTTTCTGAATATCATGTGGTAGCTTCTTTGAAAACACTTCATTCCAGATTTTCTCTGTTTCTTTACATTTAAAAGATTTAATCATGGTTCTATTCTACCACAGAATAATAATGAGTATTCTGATGTTAATGAATTGGAAGACCATGAAACCAGCAAAAAGCTTCTAACTACTAAAATAGAGCCTCATTTAGACGGCTCTGTAAAAAAAGAATGTCGTAGGCGGGACTTGAACCCGCAAGGATTGCTCCACACGCCCCTCAAACGTGCACGTATACCGAT
>OIYY01000039.1_pt1 | contig 94695 bp, 91 predicted proteins | sample 1588341 | NCBI WGS metagenome assembly OIYY01 (sample SAMN03283287) | human gut metagenome | biome: human-associated habitat; material: feces | host: Homo sapiens | place: Peru | collected 2012
TTAGCGCGCCAGATTGTGGCTCTGGAGGCCCAGGGTTCGAATCCCTGTATCCACCTTTTTTCTTATCATTGGGCTATCGCCAAGCGGTAAGGCACAGGACTTTGACTCCTGCATTCACCAGTTCGAATCTGGTTAGCCCAGTTATTATGGGCCATTAGCTCAGGTGGTAGAGCACTTGACTTTTAATCAAGTTGTCCGGGGTTCGAGTCCCCGATGGCTCACTGAATTTTAGAATATCGAAGGTATTGAGTGATCAGTATTTTCGGTATTTTTTAATGAATAGAGATATGCGGGTATGGCGGAATTGGCAGACGCGCTAGATTTAGGTTCTAGTGGGAGACCGTGCAGGTTCAAGTCCTGTTACCCGCAGGATAGAGTCCTATATAAATCGTGAGGTTTGTATAGGGCTTTTTTATGTGATCGTCCGGATGGCCGGATGCATTTTTCTTTGTATGTGAAAATAAATAAAAATAGGCACTTTGTACATTTTGGCGGTATATTATTTACACTTTAAAACCGTATTGCCGATAGACAATAAACGGCTTTTTTGGTACAATTTACAAGGGATTAATGTGACATTTTGAAGGAGGAACTTGAAATGACATTAGAAAGAGAAATTATCGAATCGAAAATGGAAGAACAGTTTCAGGAGATATTAAAGGTTCGTTTTAATAAAACAATTGAGGAATGTACGGACAAGGAATTATACTATGGTCTGTTACAGCTGACAAAGGGACTGGCAGATGCGACAGAGCCGATCGCAGGTGACAAAAAGGTATATTATATTTCGGCTGAGTTTCTGATCGGTAAATTGTTGTCCAACAACCTGATCAATCTCGGTGTATATGAAAAGCTGGATGAGATTTTCAAAAAGCACGGCAAAAAACTGGCAGCCATTGAAGAACAGGAGCCGGAGCCTTCGCTTGGTAACGGTGGCCTCGGACGTCTGGCAGCCTGCTTTTTGGATTCAATCGCAACTCTCGGACTTCCCGGTGACGGTATCGGCTTAAATTATCACTTTGGTCTGTTCAAGCAGGTTTTCAAAAACAAAAAACAGACTGCTGAAAAAAATGACTGGATCGAGCATGATTCATGGCTTCGTGATACCGACATCAGCTTTGAAGTTCCGTTTGGCAATCTGACAGTCAAATCCAAACTGTACGATATTGATGTCATCGGATACAATCACGGCATCAACAAGCTGCACTTATTTGATATTGAGAGTGTAGATGAAAGCATTGTCAAAGAGGGCATTGATTTTGACAAGGAAGATATTGCCAAAAACCTGACACTGTTTTTATATCCCGATGATTCAGATGAAGCCGGTAATCTATTGCGTATTTACCAGCAGTATTTCATGGTCAGCAATGCCGCACAGCTGATCTTAAAAGAGTTAAAGGACAAAAAAGTCGATTTAAGAAGGATGTACGATCACGCAGTCATCCAGATCAACGATACACATCCGACTATGGTCATTTTAGAGCTTATCCGTATTCTGACTGAGGAAAAAGCATTTTCTATGGATGAGGCAATCGAGGTTGTCAGCAAGACCTGTGCATACACCAATCACACCATTCTTGCAGAAGCTCTGGAAAAATGGCCGCTTGCTTATTTAGAAAAGGTTGTACCGCAGCTTGTGCCGATCATCAAAGAGCTTGATCAACGCATCGCAGCAAAATATGATGATGAAAAAGTACAGATCATCGATAAGGATGGCAGAGTGCACATGGCTCACATCGACATCCATTTCGGTTTTTCCGTAAATGGTGTTGCAGCTATTCATACTGAGATTTTAAAAGAAACAGAGTTAAATCATTTTTACAAGATTTATCCTGAGAAATTCAACAACAAGACCAATGGTATCACATTCCGCAGATGGCTGCTTTCCTGCAACAGACCGCTCACCGGACTGTTGTCAGATACGATCGGTGATGGATTTAAAAAGGATGCATCCGAGCTTGAAAAACTGCTTTCCAAGATCAATGATGCCGGTGTATTAAATCAGATTGATGATATCAAAAAACAAAAGAAGAAAGAGCTTGCAGATTATGTCAAAGAAGTGGAAGGCGTGACATTGAATACCAATTCCATCTTTGATATCCAGATCAAGCGACTTCATGAGTACAAACGCCAGCAGATGAATGCACTCTATATTATCCACAAATATCTGGAGATCAAGAGTGGCAAAAAGCCGTCTACACCGATCACCTTTATCTTTGGGGCCAAGGCTGCTCCGGCATATGTCATTGCACAGGACATTATCCATCTGATCCTGTGTCTGCAGGAAATCGTCAATAACGATCCGGATGTATCGCCGTATATGCAGGTGCTCATGGTAGAAAACTACAATGTAAGCTATGCTGAAAAATTAATTCCGGCATGTGATATTTCCGAACAGATTTCATTGGCATCCAAGGAAGCCTCCGGTACCGGCAATATGAAGTTTATGTTAAACGGTGCAGTGACAATCGGAACCTCCGACGGAGCTAATGTGGAAATTCATGAGCTGGTCGGCGATGACAATATTTATATCTTTGGTGAAAAATCCGAACAGGTTATCCGGCATTATGAAAAAGCAGATTATGTGTCAAAGAAGTTTTATGACAATGACCCGATGATCAAGGAAGCTGTTGATTTTATCGTAAGTGATACGGTACTGGCTGTCGGCGACAAGGAAAATCTGGAAAGATTGTACAATGAGTTACTTAACAAAGACTGGTTTATGACCTTACTTGATTTAAGAGATTATATCGTGACCAAGGACCGGATGTTTGCGGATTATCTGGATCGTGAAAAATGGAAGAAGATGATGCTTACCAATATTGCCAAGGCCGGCTTCTTCTCATCTGACCGTACGATTGCAGAGTACAATCGTGACATCTGGAAGATGATACCTTCTTTCAATGAAGAGATTGGTAAATAATTGCACATAAATTGTGTATGACAGTCTGGTAAATGCTGACGGTATGGGCAGCGATTGCCGGACAGAGCAGAAAATAAGGTGGGAATACTATGAGAAAATGTGGCGTTTTGTGTCCGATCTTCAGTCTGCCGTCCCCTTATGGGATTGGCACGATGGGAAAAAGTGCATATGAATTTGTGGATTTGTTGAAAAAAGCAGGTCAGAGCTACTGGCAGATTTTGCCGCTCGGACAGACCGGATATGGTGATTCGCCCTATCAGTCATTTTCAACCTTTGCAGGCAATCCTTATTTTATCGATCTGGATATACTGCGTGCGGAAGGTCTTTTAACTCTCACAGAGTGTGAAGAGGTAGAGGTTTGCGACAATCCGGCATATATTGATTATGAAAAAATGTACAACAGCCGTTACCGGGTGCTCAGGAAGGCTTTTGCGCGATTTGATGAAAAGAGTGCCAAAAAGTATGACAGATTTGAAAAAAACAATGCTGTATGGCTTGATGATTATGCACTTTATATGGCCTGCAAGGCACATTTTGACCAGAAACCTTGGACGGAGTGGGATGAGGACATCCGGCTTCGTAAAAAGAAGGCTTTAAAGTCATATCGGGAAGAGCTTGCAGAGGAAATCCGTTTCTGGAAGTTTTTGCAGTATTATTTTTTGAGACAGTGGAAAAAATTAAAGAAATATGCCAATAAAAACGGCATTGAGATCATCGGTGATATTCCGATTTATGTAGCTTTTGACAGTGCCGATACCTGGGCCAATCCTGAATTGTTCCAGTTGGATGCAAAAGGATATCCGGTTGCTGTGGCAGGATGTCCGCCGGATGTATTCAGTGCGACAGGACAGCTTTGGGGCAACCCTTTGTATGACTGGACGTATCACAAGCATACCGATTTTGCATGGTGGATGGAGCGTATTGCCCATTGTTACCGGTTATATGATGTGGTGAGAATTGATCATTTCAGAGGCTTTGAAGCTTATTATGCAATTCCCTACGGTGATCCGACGGCTGAGTACGGACATTGGGAAAAAGGACCGGACTATGCTTTGTTTGCACGTATGAAAGAGGTGCTTGGAGAACGCAAGGTGATCGCCGAAGATCTGGGCTTTTTGACCAAAGAGGTTCATGAACTTGTCAGAAGAACAGGCTATCCCGGTATGAAGATCATCGAATTTGCTTTTTCCGATTATCAGGACAATGATTATCTGCCTCACAATTATGTGAAAAACTGTATCGTGTATACAGGAACCCACGACAATGAAACGCTGGAAGGTTATATTCATAATCTGTCCAAAAAGGATATGCAGTTTATCAAGGAATATTGTGACTGCAATTCCGAAAAGAAGCTTTCAAAAGCGCTGATCCGGATTGCCTTGATGAGCGCGGCGGATACAGCCATTATCCCCATTCAGGATTATCTGGGACTGGGAAATGAAGCACGTATCAACGAGCCTTCAACACTTGGCGATAACTGGAAGTGGAGACTTGTGGACGGACAGTTTACAGAAGAGACTGCCAAGGAAATGGCAGCACTTGCCAAGATCAGCTTCCGGGCACCAAAGAAAGTAAAGTAAAATCAGATTTAGGTCAAAGTAAATCTGGCACTTCCACGGCTCATGTTGGAATTGTGATAAGCTTTGTTGCTTGTGACATCTTCCAAAAACCAGTCTGGTGCGATAAATGCATTGGCGAGCTCGATGGAGGGAAATTCCACCTCGGCCATGATAAGGCCGCTTGGAACTTCAAAGACATCCAGTTCAATTTTTAAATGTAATGAATCCGGTATGGAATCCATGCCGGATTTTTTTAATACAGTCATATCAAATGCCGGATTGGTAAGAGGAATAACATAACGGGATTTTTTGATGATCAGACCGTCGGATTTGGCAACCAGATGCTCGTAGCCCTCTTTCGTCAGCGGCAGATTGGCCTCTTCCCTTGCCAACAGGCCTTTCCCTTTATAGGTCAGATAATATTTGTCGTTTTCTTTTCTTACACGGACAACTGGATCAGTGCAGAGATAGCCCTGCTCAAGCTGTAGGCAGGTGTAGCTTTCTAAATCTTTGGGTAGTTGACGGATTGTGAATTTGCGTTCGATTTCCATGGGACTCCTTTTTGGCAACGCGTTTTTGTGTGGGGCCCGGTCAAAAGAGCTTTTTTTAAGATAGCATTTTGAGTGAGGGGTGTGTCCTACGCGTCTGGTTATTTTTTTCTATAATCATAATATATAAGATGAGGGTCGGTGTAAATAGTCTGGCGGAATAAAGTTGTTGAGATAGGGGAAGATCAAAAACCATCGAATCTACAGTAGCAAACTGCGCCTTTCTGTGCTAGACTTAACGCATATAGAACTGGCGACAAAAGAGGATCAGCTTTATCATATAGATTACTGGGCTTCGCTTTTTAAAGCCACAACATGGGAGGAGATCAAGATGCTTGCACAGAAAGACGGAATGATAAAAGAAGCAACCGATACGATTATTCAGCTTACGCAGGATGAGCAGATCCGCCAGCGTTGTGAGGCCAGAGCTGATTACCTGTATTGGCAGAAGATCGAAGAGAATTATAAGAAAAAGCTGGAAGAGACCAATAAACAGCTGATGGAAGATAATAAGCAGTTGACAGATGAAAAACAACAGCTGCTTGCAGCCAACGAAGAAAAAGACGCTCTGATCGCCGAGCTGAAACAGCAACTCCAGCAGGTTGAGAAGAAAAACTGATACATCTAAGATAAAAACATCAATTACTAATAAAAAGAAAAGAGGATATATCATGGCAAAATTAGGAATATTTTTAGCAACCGGATTTGAAGAATGTGAGGCATTAAATGTAGTGGATGTCTGCAGAAGAGCAGGACTTTCCATTGATACAATTTCTATCACCGACGATAAGACAGTGGTGAGTTCGCATCAGGTGCCGGTTGTGGCTGATCTGACACTTCGTGAGGTTGATTTTGATGCATTGGATATGATCATTTTACCGGGCGGGATGCCGGGAACCAAAAATCTGGAGGCATGTGAGCCTTTGATGAAACAATTGGACAGATTTTATGAGGAGAAAAAATGCATCAGCGCGATCTGCGCAGCTCCGAGCATTTTTGGACACAGAGGTTATTTAAAGGGGAGAGAGGCTATTTCCTATCCTGGCTTTGAAAGTCATCTGGAAGGTGCGAAGATCGTCAAGGAACCGGTTGTCGTTTCTGATTTTATTACAACATCCAGAGGTCTTGGAACAGCGCTTGATTTTGGATTTGCGATCATAGCAAGATATTGCGGAGAGGAAAAAGCAAAAGAAATAGCAGAGGCAATTGTATATTAATCAATCAAAAAGCCCGGAAATGATTTCCGGGCTTTTCGTGTCTTTCGACAGGATCAGGATGAAATTACTTCATCTGTTCTTCCTGCTTTTTGATCATTCTTTTTACCATTTCGCCACCGACAGATCCGGCTTCACGAGATGTTAAGTCGCCATTGTAACCCTCTTTTAAGTTTACACCGAGTTCGCTTGCAACTTCTGTTTTGAAACGATCCATAGCAGATTTAGCGTCTTTTTTGCTTGTGCTATTGTTACTTGATGCCATAGCTTTTTACCTCCATATATGATATATATTCTTAAGATAAGATCCACACTTACCTTAAGAACAGATACCATTCTTTTGGTTATGTGTTTCAACTTATCTTGACATTAGTATTGGCATCAGGATAAAATTTATGAATGGAATTTTAAGGAAAAAAGGAGTTTTCATGAAATATTATTTTGCGCCCTTTGAAGGCATTTCATGGTATTTATATAGAAATCTTGCCGCAAAGCACTTTGAGGCAGCAGACGTTTATGTGACACCGTTTATTGCGCCAAATCAGATGCGAAGCATCCGTGAAACGGATAAAAGAGATATTCTGCCCAAGCACAATCAGGGGCTGCATGTGATTCCGCAGCTCATTGGAAACAGGGCGGATGAACTGATCGATACGGCCAATCAGATTTATGATATGGGATATGATGAGATCAATCTCAATTTTGGTTGTCCTTCCGGAACGGTCGTTGCCAAAAAGAAAGGTGCCGGAATATTAAGAGACACTTATTTTATGGAGAAATTTTTATATGAGGTATTTGAAGGCTTATCCAATCATATGAAAATTTCCGTAAAAACCAGGATTGGTGTTGAAGATGCTTCAGAATGGGAAGAGATACTTTCTGTTTTTAATCAGTTTAAGCTCTCAGAGCTGATCGTGCATGCGAGGGTCCGCAAGGATTTTTATAAAGGGATTCCTGACTGGGATGCTTTTTCCTATGCCATGCAAAACAGTACCAATCCCCTCTGCTATAACGGAGATATTTTTACGGTGGCCGATTATGAAAGGCTGTGTGAGCATTTTCCTGATTTAAAGGCAGTCATGCTTGGCCGTGGCATGCTTGCCGATCCGGCATTGTTGGAAGAAATCAAGGGGCATGGAAGTCTTGATAAAAAACGTCTGAGAGATTTTCATGATGAAATGCTTTCCATGTATCAGGACAATTTGCATGGGGATATTACTGTGCTTCATAAAATGAAAGAAATCTGGCGCTACTGGGCAATGTCCTTGGATAAAGGAGATGCTTATTTTAAATCAATTGGGAAATGTAAGAGCCTTTTAGAATATAAAGCGGTTGTAAATGCCTTGTTTGCAGAGTGTAAAATCAGGGAAATATAGTTGGCAGAGTATAAAACCACCCTTTTAGGGTGGTGTGTGTGCCGGAATGAAATGATATTATAATGTCATGTGTAATAGGTTTAGTAAATATAAACCACAGGAAAATTCTACTTGATGACAGCATGAATTTTCTTGTGGTTTTTTGTTTGTGATATATTCTGCTGCATTATTTATAGGGTGCCAGCATATCGTCTATCTCATCAATTATGTACTGCAGGGATCCTGCATTTTCTCTGTCTGTTTCCATGTTTTTTAAATAAACATCTGCATACCGGCCGGTGGGATCTGCATAATAGCAGGAGGCGCTGTGCCAGTAATCGGAAGCTGCATAGACCTCTTTGTATTCCGCGCCATCAACACCATCAGCCTGATTTCTGACGCTGTATTCGTAAGCTCTGCCATATTCATGATAGTCCAGCGCATTGAGCAGCGTGCTCGGAGGATAGGTGTAGGGTGTGGCAATATCCGCATACTTTAAAATAAAGTTCACTGCGAGAATGACAATGGTAATGCTGAGTATGATATAAGGGATTAAAAATTTCTTCGGAATAGATGTTTTTTTATTGTTCATCGCTTAGCCCCTCACTTTCATATACTTCTTCTAACATCAGGATCTGTCTGGTCTTGGAGGTCTCTTTAAACTGTGCAAGCTTTTCTTCATCAAAATGACAGTATGTCATCAGATAATTGTCCATATTGTCCATCATCTGCTGGTAGCTGTCCATGTGCTTTTGTTCAAAAACTTCCGGGTGATCATAGGATAAATAAGGATCCTGATTCAAAACCTGTTCGTAAAGCTTGGATATCTGATTGTATGCTTCCACCACATATTCAATTCGCTGTAGGCGGTTTTCATCACCGTAATAATCCGGACCGTAATCTTTTATGGTAAAAAACGGAAGATTGTTGGTAAAGGATTCATAGGATGCGCAGAAACGGTATAACACATTGTATTCTGCTAAATAGGTGTCATCACCATAATACAGATTGTTTTCGGAATAATAATAGTAGAGGCGTTCAAATTCGCCATCCGTTTCAAACTGGTCCAGTGCCTTTGCGTGTTGGGTAATGTGCCGTTCGACGTTTTTTTGGTTAAAAAAGTGATAGATGCTGTAGTTTGCGGATATGCCGACCAGCAATAATAGATTGACGGCAATCAGGATGCAGAGCACTGTGATATAGGAAGCCTTTTTGCTAAAGCGCTTGTTTTCCTCCACGACATCATCACGTACGTACTGAAATTCCTGCCGGAAACGGTTCATATCACTCCGGTGCTGCTCAAACTGTTTTTTCTGCATGCCGCAGTGCGGACATACAGGCGATTCAATATCAATATTGGCACCGCAAAATTCACATTTCATTGATCAAATCTCCTCTGTTTTAATGTAGTAGGGTTATTTTCCTTTGTAATGCTTTTTGATATATTTTTCACATTGCGAATAGCTCGGATAGTGGTAGTCCGGATCAAGGGTCTCTTCTTTTAATGTCTCGATATCTGCCTCAGTAAGCTTCATATGGTCTGTTAAAAAGGTATGGACCTCGGATTTCCACTGCTGTATCTGCTTGATCTCTTCGTCTGTCAGATCAATAGCTGATGCTAACTCGACAGATTCAATACAGAGAATGTCATACAGGGTTAAGGTCTTGTAGATAAGCTCTTCATCATCAAAATACTGGGTATCAATCTGGAAATTATGGTAGTGATTATATATATTGATAAAATCCAGATGCTCCCATACATAAGGATAATATCCCTTGTCATTGACGTGTTCATCTAAAAATGTCAGTATTTCATCATATTTGCCGGCATCATAGAGCTCATCGAGCTGTGAGTAATACTCCCTTTTCCATTGCATATTGGCATGATATAATTCACTGTCCTTTTTGGCGGAAATCTTGGCATAGGTCACCACCAGTATGATAACGACAGCTGCCACAATACCCAGAGCGATAAAAACGGTTAAAAAAATCCTGGTACCTTTTTTGATACCGGCTGTGTAGGATTCTTCTGAATCATCTCCCATTTCTGCCATTTCCTGATTGAGATCGTGCAGGTGGTCAAAATATTGACGCTCCGCACCGGAATAATTGAGCGCGCCGCAGTAGGGACACTGTGAAAGCTGCTCGTCAAAATCTGCACCGCATTGACTGCATTTCATGAATTGTTACCTCGTGCTAACTATGGATTGAAAATCTGCCGTTAAGGCATGTGTCTGTCACTCTTTTTAGTGTATCAAAACCATATATAAAAATCCAGAGGAAATAGTGCATTTCCAAAATCTTTGTGATAGAATGACAGGGAAAAAGATTATCCAAAGGATACGTTCCGATGGAATATCAGGAGGAAAGAAAGATGAAGAAAAAAGTATTATCATTGCTTCTGGCAATGACCATGTCCGTAGTACTTCTCTGCGGATGCGCTCAAAGTAATGATGCGCAGAAGACAGCAGATGATGCGAACGAAAGCACACAGGAAATTGTGGAAGATGAAACAGTCAGTGAAGCTGACAGCACAGAGGTATCCGAAGATACCGTTGCAGACAGTACAGCGGATGATGTGACGATTCATGTGGCATCACTGAAGGGACCGACTTCCATTGGCCTTGTTAAATTGTGGCAGGATGCCAAAGACAATATGGCAGATGCCGGCTATGAATTTAATATGTATACCGCAGCAGATGAGATCCTGCCTCTTGTAATGAAGGGTGATGTGGATATCGCCTTAGTACCTGCCAATGTGGCCGCCAACCTGTATCAGAAGAGCGGGGCTGCCATTTCTGTTATAGACATCAATACACTCGGTGTACTTTATATGGTTTCCGGAGACAATCGTGTAGACAGTGTGGAAGCACTTGCCAGCAAGACGGTTTATCTGACCGGAAAGGGGACAACACCGGATCTGGCATTACAGCAGCTGCTTGATGACCATGATATGACAACCGATGATGTGACATTGGAATACAAATCAGAGGCAACCGAGGTTGCGGCAGCACTTTCCGAAAATCCGGATGCAGTCGGACTTTTGCCGATGCCGTTTGTCATTGCAGCCTGTGCACAAAATGACAGGCTTTCCATCGTACTTGATGTCAATGCCGAATGGGAAAAAGCAAATGACGGACAGGGGCTGGTAACCGGTGTGACCATTGTCAGAAACGAATTCTTAAAAGAGCATCCAGAGGCTGTAGATGCTTTTCTGGCAGATCATAAAAACAGCGTGGACTATGTCAACAGCCATGTAGAGGAGGCTGCCGATCTGGTTGTGGAAGGTGGTATTGTAGAAAAAGCACCTGTTGCACAAAAGGCAATTCCCAAGTGCAATATCGTATGCATTACCGGTCAGGAAATGAAGGATATGCTTTCTGCTTACCTGGATGTACTTGCCGGACAGGATACAGCCTTTATCGGAGGACAGCTGCCGGATGATGACTTTTATGCTATCCGGTAATATATGTTTACGCTTTGAAATCTGATATCATCCATTCAAATATATGAAAACAAAAATCAAAAAAATCCTGATATTAGCAGCATGGCTTGTGGTGTGGGAAACCGCAGCCATGCTGATTCACAATTCCATATTGTTGGCCGGACCCGTTGAGGTTGGACGGACGTTGGCAGGACTTTTGCAGACACCGGATTTTTATCGTATCTGTCTGACTTCCTTAGGACGGATCATGCTTGGAATGACAGCGGCTTTTCTGCTGGGATGTCTTTGTGGCGGAGCTATGTACCGGTGGCACTTTTTCGATGACCTTATTTCGCCACTGCTTTCTGTTATGAAGTCCATACCGGTGGCGAGCTTTGTTGTCCTTTTGCTGATCTGGCAGGGAGCTGCCAATCTATCTATATGGATCAGCTTTCTGGTTGTTTTCCCCAATATCTGTATCAATATGAAAAATGGATTGCAGGCAGTGCCGGATGATAAAAGGGAAATGGCAGAAATCTTTGGAATCAAAGGGCTCAAAGGCTTTTTGTATATTTACCGGCCGGCGGTGCTGCCGTATCTGATCTCCTGCATGGAAATTTCCATCGGGATGAGCTTCAAATCCGGCGTGGCCGCTGAGGTGATCGGGACACCGGATTATTCCATCGGAGAGCGGATCTATATTTCCAAGGTTTATCTGGATACGGCGGGGCTTTTTTCATGGACGTTGTCGCTGATCGTTATCAGCTTTCTGGTGGAGAAGGTAATTATTGCACTGCTTCACAGGGCACTCTTGCCAATAAACGGTTTTGAAAAAAGGGGCAGGGAAGGCTTCGAGAGCCGGAACGAGGGCATGCCCGCTGGACGGAAGCTGCGAGAGCCTGTGGCAGATGATTATAAAAAAGAAGAAACAACGGCCCCGAATGTGGTTTTACAGATTAACAACGCATCCAAATCCTACGGTGACAATCCGGTCCTTTCCGGAATAGACAAAAAGCTGGAACGCGGCAAACGTTATTTTCTGATGGCTCCGTCGGGAGGTGGAAAAACGACATTATTGCGGTTGATCGCAGGCCTGGAAAAGCCGGATGAAGGGAAAATAATATTCAGTGGAAAAAACACAGGCAGTGGAAAAATTTCCTTTCAGTTTCAGGAGGACCGTCTGCTGGACGGAGAAAGCACGATTACCAATCTGGCACCTTATGACCTGAAGCGCAAAAAATATTGGAATGTTGCAACACAGATTTTGCCGGAGGAAAGTTTAAAGCAGCAGGTGTCGGAGCTTAGCGGTGGCATGAAACGGCGTGTTTCCCTGATCAGAGCTCTGCTTTATGGGTATGATGATAAGGACAGCATCTGTCTTTTGGATGAGCCGTTTGCCGGACTTGATGCAAAGACCAAGGAACGGGTCATGGATTTTATAAAAAAGTACCAGAATGGACGGACGCTTTTAATCGCGACGCATGATGAAAGAGACTGTGAGCGGATGAACGGTACGCTGTGGAAGCTTTAAGAAAAATCCAGCAAAGCGGTGTACAGACGGAAGCTAAAAAGTAAAAGTATAAAGCCCAAAATAAAGAGATGAATAAAAGTAACAGAAATAGATGAAAGTAACAGAAACAAATCAAAACAAAGCAAACAAAGCAAAAAAACTAAGCAGCAAATAAAAGGAAAACCAACATGCAACAACAACCAAACGAAAAAGAAAACACACGTGTCGCAATCATCGGAATCATTATAGAGGATCCCGATTCCGTGGAAATGATGAACAAAATCCTGCATGAAGCCAGTGATTATATCGTCGGACGCATGGGAATCCCGCGGGTTCACGGGGATAAAAATGTGATCAGCGTTGTTGTGGATGCACCCGAGCAGACCATCAATGCTTTAAGCGGAAAAATCGGGATGTGCAAAGGGATTACATCCAAGGTGATAATGAGCAGAAAATAGGGAAATACCGCTATCATTTTCATATTCTTTTCATAAAATAAATCTAGTATTTTAGGGAACAGTATGATATAATGCTAAAATGACTGTGAGTATGCAGGATATTCACAAAAGTTTCAATAAGGAGAAATTTAAAAATGAGCGTACAAGTTGAAAAATTAGAAAAAAACATGGCTAAGCTTACTATTGAAGTAGCAGCTGAAGATTTTGTGAAAGCAGTAGAATCTGCTTATCAGAGAAATAAAAACAGTATCAGTGTTCCCGGTTTCCGTAAAGGCAAGGTTCCGAGAGCGATGATCGAGAAAATGTACGGCAAAGGAATCTTTTATGAAGAGGCTGCCAATGCACTGATCTCCAAAGAATACGAAAAAGCGTACGACGAATGTGAAGAAAAGATTGTCTCTTCCCCGGAAGTTGATATCGTGACAATGGAAGAGGGTTCTCCTTTTGTATTTACAGCAACTGTAGCATTAAAGCCGGAAGTTAAGCTTGGCAAATATAAGGGTGTGGAAATCGATAAGGTTGATACTGAAGTAACCGAAGATGAAGTTATGGAAGCCATCAACAAGGAAAGAGAAAACGGTGCGCGTATCCAGTCAGTAGAAGGCCGCGCAGTACAGGATAAGGATATCGCGGTTATCGATTTTGAAGGTTTCGTTGACGGCGCTGCTTTTGAAGGTGGCAAGGGTGAAGGCTATGAGCTGACCATCGGTTCTCATTCTTTCATTGATACCTTTGAAGATCAGCTGATCGGCAAAAATATCGGGGATGAGGTAGAAGTCAATGTGACATTCCCCGAGGATTATCATCAGGCAGATCTTGCCGGCAAACCCGCTGTGTTCAAGGTTAAGATCAACGATATCAAAGAAAAGATCCTTGCTGATTTAGATGATGAATTTGCATCAGAGGTATCTGAGTTTGATACACTTGATGAGTACAAGGCTGATGTTAAGAAGGGTCTGGAAGAGAAAAAAGCAAATGCAGCAAAAGATACCAAGCAGATGGCAGTTATCGATGCTATTATCGAGGCAGCTGAAATGGATATCCCGGATGCATATATCAAGACTGTTCAGAAACAGATGGTCAATGAATTTGCACAGCGTGTTCAGATGCAGGGTATTTCTTATGACCAGTACTTAAAGCTGATGGGTGCTACTCCCGAAATGATGGAAGAGCAGGTTAAGCCTCAGGCTCTTAAGAGAATCCAGTCAAGACTGGTATTGGAAGCAATCGCAGCTGCAGAAAATATCGAAGTTACCGATGCTGATTTCGAAGAAGAGATCACAAAGCTTGCAGAAGCTTACAATATGGGTGCAGACAAGGCAAAAGAAATGGTCGGCGAAGAAGGCAAAAAAGAGATCATGGATGACCTTGCTGTTACCAAAGCTGCAGATTTCGTAGTAGAGAATGCAGTAGAAAAATAATAAAATATACAACAATTCAAAGCCACGCAGAGACTGACGATTGTAGTGTCTTGTGTGGTTTTGGACTGTTATGATGATGTATAGGCAGACAAGGAGGAATTACGATGAGTTTAGTACCTTATGTCATTGAACAGACATCCAGAGGAGAGCGTTCATATGATATTTACTCAAGATTGTTAAAAGACCGCATTATTTTTTTGGGTGAAGAAGTCAATGAAACAACCGCCAGTATCGTAGTTGCACAGCTTCTTTTCTTAGAGGCAGAAGATCCGGACAAGGATATTCATTTATATATCAACTCCCCCGGTGGCAGTGTGACAGCCGGAATGGCAATTTACGATACCATGCAGTACATCAAATGTGATGTCAGCACGATCTGTATCGGTATGGCAGCAAGTATGGGAGCATTTTTACTTGCCGGCGGTGCAAAAGGCAAGAGACTGGCACTTCCCAATGCGGAAATTATGATCCATCAGCCCCTTGGCGGAGCACAGGGTCAGGCAACCGAGATTGAGATCGCGGCCAAACATATTTTAAAGACAAAAGAAAAATTAAACAAAATGTTAGCTGAAAATACCGGCAAGGATTTAGAACAGATCATGGCCGATACCGAAAGAGATAACTGGTTATCTGCTGAGGAAGCAGCTGAATACGGTTTGATTGACAAAATTGTCACGAAACGTGAAAAAGACGTTAAAGACAAAGAATAAGATTAAAATAAAGAATTAGAAAGAAGCAGGAACAAACCCATGGCAGGAAGAACCCCACAGGATAAAATCAGATGTTCTTTTTGTAACAAAACCCAGGATATGGTCCGGAAGATGATTTCGGGTCAGGACGGTGCTTATATCTGTGACGAATGTATTTCACTCTGCACCGAGATCCTTGAGGAGGAGTTAGAGGATGATGAGGAAGAAGCAGCAAAATCTTCCATTAACCTTTTAAAACCAATTGAAATCAAGGAATTTCTGGATGAATATGTAATCGGTCAGGAGGAGGCAAAAAAAGTTCTCTCTGTTGCTGTTTACAATCATTACAAGAGAGTCACGGCAGATAAAGATCTGGATGTTGAATTGCAAAAAAGTAATATTATCATGATAGGACCTACCGGTTCCGGTAAGACTTATCTGGCACAATCTCTGGCTAAGATCATCAATGTTCCCTTTGCTATTGCGGATGCGACAACCTTGACCGAAGCCGGATATGTCGGCGAAGATGTTGAAAATATTTTATTAAAGCTCATTCAGGCAGCAGATTATGATATCGAAAAGGCAGAATACGGTATTATTTATATTGATGAAATTGATAAGATCACCAAAAAGGGTGAAAATGTATCCATTACCCGTGATGTATCCGGTGAAGGTGTACAGCAGGCACTCTTAAAGATCATCGAAGGAACGGTTGCCAATGTTCCGCCCCAGGGTGGCAGAAAGCATCCTCATCAGGAAATGCTTCAGATTGATACAACCAATATCCTGTTTATATGTGCCGGTGCCTTTGACGGACTGGAAAAGATCATCGAGTCCAGACTGGATCGCAAATCTATCGGATTTAACGCTGAGATTGTCAGCAAATCCAACAGAGAACTCGATGAATTACTAAAAGAAGTGACCGCTCAGGATCTTGTCAAATTCGGTCTGATCCCGGAGTTTGTCGGACGTGTTCCGATCTCCGTATCACTCGAAGGACTGGATGAGGATGCGCTTGTACGTATCCTGACTGAGCCCAAAAATGCTTTGATCAAGCAGTATCAGACATTGTTTGAAATGGATGAGGTTCAGCTGATCTTTGAAGAAGATGCTGTACGCTGTATTGCCAGACAGGCAATGGAGAGAAAGACCGGAGCACGTGGACTACGATCCATTATCGAACGTGTCATGGTTGATATCATGTTTAAGATCCCGTCTGATGATACGATTTCATCCTGTACGATCACAGAGGATGCTGTTTTGGGAAAAGCAGGACCGAAGATCACATATCGTCAATAATCATTTTGTGATATACAAAATATGCAAAACAAATAAAGCGCGTCGCCGTAAGGCGGCGCATTGCTTTCTCTGAAGGAAAGGATCCGGTATGGTCATTAAAAATGTAAATCTGGAGATTGTCTGTGGCATTACCAGCAAGCTTCCCGATACGGAACTTATGGAGATCGCTTTTGCAGGCAAGAGCAATGTCGGCAAATCATCCCTCATCAACGGACTGATGAATCGCAAAAACTATGCGCGTACTTCTTCACAGCCCGGAAAGACACAGACAATCAATTTTTATAATATCAATGATGAATTGTATTTTGTGGATCTGCCCGGCTACGGATATGCCAATGCCTCTGTAGAGGTAAAGGCCAAATGGGGCAGGATGATCGAGCGGTATCTGCATACCTCGCGTCAGCTTCGGGCTGTTTTTTTACTTATTGATATTCGTCATGAGCCGTCAGCCAATGATGTGCAGATGTATAAGTGGATCATGGAACAGGGATTCCAGCCGGTTATCATTGCCACCAAGCTTGATAAGATCAAACGTTCACAGGTTGCAAAGCAGCTAAAACTGATACGTACAGCGCTCTCCATGGATAAGGATGGTATGATCCTGCCATATTCAGCTTTATCAAAAGCTGGCAGAGAGGAAATCTATGCATATATTGACTCTCTGATGGAGACAGGAGAAAATTTATAGTACAGCAAAGACAGGTGGTGTTTTTAATGAAACAATCTCGAAAATCATGGACAGCCATATTTCGGGTTATTTTTATCATCTATCTCATTTTGTTGTTCCGACTGATTGTGTTAAAATATCCATATTCCGTATTTCGGGATATCATGGATGGATGGGGTAATTTTTCATTAAGGGAGATATTATTACTGGGAATTCAGAAAGCCAATTTCAGACCATTCCGCAGTATACTTTTATATATACATTATTTTAAAAGGATCAACGGCTTTGCCAACCTGATCGGAAATGTATGTCTGTTTATTCCGTTGGGTATACTATTTTGCGCAGCATATCCCAAACGTACCGGATATGGTCTGCCGGTTTTGTTTTGCGGCTTCTATTCCCTGCTTATGGAAACAATCCAGCTCATAACACTTTTTGGGATTTTTGATGTAGATGATATTATATTAAATACTTTAGGCGGATTGTTGGGATGCGGAATTTTTTTCATAATAGAGAAATGGCTGATTTCTCATCAAGGAGGAAAAAAGGTGCAATGAAAAGCTTATTAAAGTATTTGAAGGACTACAAAAAAGAAAGCATACTGGCACCGGTGTTCAAGATGTTGGAAGCGTCTTTTGAACTGCTGGTGCCACTTGTCATTGGTGCAATGATCAATGTCGGCATTGCCCAGATGGATCGTTCCTATATTCTTACCATGGGTTTTGTCTTAGTGGCTCTTGGTCTTACCGGACTGATAAGCTCCATAACGGCACAGTATTATGCCGCAAAGGCTGCGACAGGTTTTGCTGCAAAGCTCAGATATGCCATGTTTACGCATATACAGGCGTTGAGCTATGAAAAGCTGGATACCGTCGGCACTTCGACACTGATCACGAGGATGACGAGTGATATCAATCAGGTCCAGAACGGTGTCAATATGTTCTTACGTCTGTTTTTGCGCTCCCCGTTTATTGTGATCGGAGCCGTGGTCATGGCATTTTATGTAGATGTCAGGGCGGCACTGGTATTTGCGGTTGCAATCCCGATTTTATCCCTGGTTGTTTTTGCAATCGTTTTTGCCAATATTCCGCTTTACAAAAAAGTGCAGGACGAGCTCGACAAGGTCACACTTTCGACGAGGGAAAACTTAAATGGTGTGCGTGTGATCCGTGCTTTCTGCAGGGAAAAGGATGAAACGGCACAGTTTCATGATAAAAACCAGACCCTGACCAAGATCCAACTGGTAGCAGGACGTGTATCTGCCCTGCTCAATCCGCTTACTTATGTGATCATCAATCTGGCGCTGGTGGCTCTTTTGTATAAAGGCGCTTTCCGCGTGGATATGGGCGGGATCAGACAGGGGGATGTTGTTTCACTGGTCAACTATATGTCACAGATTTTGGTTGAGCTTGTGAAGTTAGCCAACCTGATCGTCACACTGACCAAGGCTATGGCATGTGCATCACGTATTGAAAATATCATGGAAATCGAAGAAGGCATGGATGGCTCTGTTTCTGTAAAGAGACAGGAAGAATTCGGAGCTTTGGAAGATCCAAAGAGTGCAGATGGTATACAGGGTCCGAAGGATAAGAAAAGTGCAGATGCCGGCTATATTGTGTTTGACAATGCCGCTTTTGCATATTGCGGTTCCGCAGAAAATGCACTGGACTGCATGAATTTCTCCGTGCAGAAAGGACAGACTGTCGGTATCATCGGTGGTACCGGTTCCGGAAAGTCGACGCTGGTGCAGTTGATCCCGAGGCTTTATGATGTGACAGAGGGGCATATATATGTGGACGGAAGGGATGTCCGCGACTATGAACCGGACGAGCTTCGGAAGCGTGTGGGATTTGTACCGCAAAAGGCTGCTTTGTTTAAGGGCACGATCCGTGACAATATCTGTTTTGGGAAAGAGGATGCGTCAAAAGGAGCTATTGATGAGGCTGTAAGGATCGCACAGGCTGAAGAGTTTATTGATAAAAAAGAAGACGGCCTGGATACGATGGTAGAACAGGGCGGACGCAACCTGTCAGGCGGACAGAGACAGAGGCTGACGATTGCAAGGGCTTTAGTCAGAAGACCGGATATCCTGATTTTGGATGATAGCTGCAGCGCACTTGATTATGCGACGGATGCAGCCCTGCGAAAAGGCATTTCAGAGCTTTCCTACAAGCCGACTGTATTTATTGTTTCACAGAGAACGGTTTCCATCCAGGAGGCAGATCAGATCATTGTACTGGATGATGGCGCGATCGTGGGTATCGGCAGACATGAAGAGCTGCTCGATCATTGCGAGGTATATCGTGAGATTTACGATTCCCAGTATAAAGGGGAGGTGAACGGCAATGACTAATGCAGAAACCATGAAAAGAATTTTTAAATATATCCGCAGGTACTGGATTTATCTGCTGTTATCTCTTGTACTGGCGGCTTTTACCGTAATTGGGACGCTGTATCTTCCGATTTTGACAGGATATGCCGTTGATCAGATGATCGGTGCCGGGATGGTGGATTTTGACATGCTGTTTTCATTATTGCGGACCATGGGAAGTGTCATTTTACTGACGGCAGCAGCACAGTGGTGCATGAGCCTTTGCAATAACCGGATGACCTATCTGGTTGTCAGGGATATTCGTAAGGATGCTTTTGAAAAAATCCAGATTTTACCGCTGAAATATCTGGACAACCATCCGACCGGTGAGGTTGTCAGCAAGATCATTGCGGATGTAGACCAGTTTGCCGATGGGCTGCTGATGGGATTTACCCAGTTGTTTTCCGGTGTGCTTACCATATTGGGAACCTTGTATTTTATGATTACGGTCAATATAGTGGTTGCACTGGTCGTTATTCTCATTACACCTGTATCCCTTTTTGTGGCAGGCTTTATCGCGCGGAAGACCTATTCCATGTTCAAAGCGCAGTCAGAGACCAGGGGAGAGCAGACGGCACTGATCGATGAAATGATCGGCAACCAGAAGGTTGTTCAGGTCTTTTCCAAACAGGATGATGTGGCAGAACGTTTCGCTGAGATCAATGATCGACTGGAAAGCTGCTCATTGAGAGCCACCTTCTTTTCATCCATTACCAATCCGAGCACACGTTTTGTCAACAGCCTGGTATATGCCGGTGTCGGTATCAGCGGAGCTTTAGCTGTTATTTCCGGCTATATGAGTGTTGGCCAGCTTTCCGCATTTTTAAGCTATGCCAACCAGTACACCAAGCCGTTTAATGAAATTTCCGGTGTGGTAACAGAGCTTCAGAATGCGATTGCCTGTGCAGCACGTATTTTTGCTCTGATCGAAGAAACACCGCAGATTCCGGATGATGCAGATGCAGTCAGCCTGCATTATGAAGATGGGGATGTAGAGCTTTGCGACGTGAAGTTTTCTTATACCGAGGAGCAGAAGCTGATCGAGGATTTCAACCTGCATGTAAAGCCCGGCCAGCGCGTCGCGATTGTAGGACCGACAGGCTGTGGAAAGACGACGATCATCAACCTCTTAATGCGTTTTTACGATGTCAATGAGGGCAGTATTAAGGTCATGGGCGAGGATATCCGCCATGTCACAAGAAACAGCCTGCGTTCTTCCTATGGAATGGTGCTGCAGGAAACATGGCTGAAATCCGGTACGATCATGGAAAATATCTGTATGGCCAAGCCGGATGCTACCAAAGAAGAGGTCATCGAGGCTGCCAAGGCATCCCATGCACACAGCTTTATCAAGAGACTGCCGCAGGGCTATGATACCGTGATCGGTGAAGACGGCGGAGCCTTAAGTCAGGGACAAAAACAGCTCTTATGTATTTCAAGAGTTATGCTGGCGCTTCCTCCGATGTTAATTTTGGATGAAGCAACCTCTTCCATCGATACCCGTACGGAGTTAAAAATCCAGAATGCCTTTGCAAAGCTTATGAAGGGAAAGACTACTTTTATTGTTGCCCACAGGCTTTCTACGATCAAAGAAGCCGATGTGATCTTAGTTATGAAGGATGGAAATATCATCGAGCAGGGCGATCACAAAACGCTTTTGGAAAAAGGCGGTTTTTACGCCCAGCTTTACCGTCTGGCAAAATAAAAATACCGGATTGCAGCGGTAAAAAGCTGTACCGGCAAAATTCGGTTTGACAAATAAAACACGGAATGATACTATACTTATGGACAATGATGTCGGACTAGATACATTGTCCATATTTTTATGTTGTAGCGGTACTTTTCATGTGGTGACGGCAAATGACACCGTCACACAGAGCATCAGGATTATGGTGTGTTTGAAAATAAAACCGCGTATTTTCAGGAGGAGAAAATTATGAAGAAAAGATTACTTGCCTGTGTTCTTGCAGGAGCAATGGTAGTTGGTACTTTAACAGCCTGCGGTTCTACACAGTCTGCAGAAGAAACAACAGAATCTGGTACAACAGATACGTCAGAAGCCGGTACAGCAGAAGCTGCAGACGATTCACTGACCTTGGAATCCGGTAAGCTTATGGTAGCGGCAGAAATCGGTTACCCTCCGATGGAGTATTATGATGAAGATGGTGCTACTCCGATCGGATTTGATATGGAGCTGGCAGCAGCAATTGCAGATGAGATGGGACTGGAACTGCAGATTATTGATACCGCATGGGATGGTATTTTTGCAGGTCTTGATGCTGATAAATATGACGTTATCATGGCATGTGTAAGCTACACAGACAGCAGAAACGAAGAATATTTATTATCTAAGCCTTATGTTGCAAATGCACCGGTACTGGTTGTTCCCAATGACTCAGATATCGCTGATGTAACAGATCTTTCCGGCAAATCCGTAGCTGTTCAGATGGAAACAACTGCAGATTATGTTATGCAGGATCAGATTTCCGCAGGGGTTGATATGGATTTAAGACAGTACGAAAAAGTTATCAATGCTTTTGATGAGATCAAAGCCGGACGCGTTGATGCCGTATGTACAGATACAGTTGTAGCTAACTATTATCTTGGAGATGAATCCAACAACTACAAGACCGTATGGCAGGCACCCGAAGCAGAACCGATCGTAATGTGCTTCAAAAAAGGCAATGACAATCTGAAGGATGCAATGGAAGCTGCTATTTCTACATTAAAAGAAAACGGCAAGCTTGGTGAGATTGCAACCAAATATTTCGGAAGCGATATCACAGCAGATATTGATTACTAAATTCCGGCTCTGGTTTAGATCTACGGACCAGGTTACGCAGAGTTGTTGTGTCAGATCGGCATAATAAGAAAAATAACTCTCTGTCTGTGACTTTACAGACAGAGAGTTTCTTTGTAAAATAGAAACATATGTTGTAAATAACAAAGATAGTAATACGAACAATGACAGTCATACATTTAGGAGGAAACAACGTGGACGCACTCAACAAAATCATAACCTGGATGCCACAGTTATTAAATGGTGCCAAGATGACAATCATAATCACCATTTTATCGGTTGCAATCGGACTTGTTTTAAGCCTGTTTCTGGCTCTGGGCAAAATGTCCAAAAATCCCATTATCAATAAGCCCTGCAGTGCTTATATCTTCTTTTTCAGAGGTACACCGTTACTGATGCAGATTTATTTTATCTATTTTGGTCTGCCCCAGTTCAATCCGGCACTGACGATCAAAAGTGCATTTGTTGCAGCCATGATCGCCTACACGCTCAATTCAGCCGCTTATCTGGCAGAAAATATCAGAGCCGGTATCCAGTCCATTGATAAAGGACAAAATGAAGCTGCCAAGGCATTGGGCATGACTTATGGACAGACGATGCGTTATATCATTATTCCGCAGACTGTACGCCGCCTGATACCTCCGGTAGGTAATGAATTTATTATGGTACTAAAGGATGTTTCACTGGTTGCCATCATCGGCCTGTCCGATCTGACAAAGGTGACAAGAGCGATTTCTTCTTCATCCGCAACGGCACTTGTATATATTCCGGCGATGATCATTTATCTGATCATTACAGCCGTATTCTCATTTATCTTTAACAGACTTGAGAAGAAATATTCCGTATACGAATAGGAGGGAGTCAGACATGTCATATATTAAAACAGAAGCATTATGCAAGGATTTTGGAGATTTAAAGGTATTAAAGGATGTGGATCTGACTGTAGAGCAGGGAGAGGTTATCGTTATCATCGGACCTTCCGGTGCCGGTAAGTCTACATTTTTACGCTCCTTAAATACATTGGAGACGATTACCTCCGGTAAGATCTTTATCGAAGATGAACTGTTTGTTCATGCAGAAAAAGGTAAAGTTGTCGGTGGCATGAGCAAGGAAAAGCACAAAGCGCTTTTGCTGGAAATGGGAATGGTATTCCAGCGGTTCAATCTTTTTCCGCATCTGAGCGTCAGGGACAATGTCAAGATCTCTCCGATCAAGGTTAAAAACATGGATCCCGAAGTGGCAGACAAGCTGGCTTTGGAGTTGCTTGCCAAGGTTGGACTGTCAGACAAGGCGGATGCATACCCCAACAATCTGTCAGGCGGACAGCAGCAGCGTGTGGCCATTGCCCGTGCGCTTGCCATGGAGCCCAAGATCATGCTTTTTGATGAGCCAACCTCTGCGCTGGATCCGGAGCTTGTCGGTGAGGTATTAAACGTTATGAAGGATCTTGCCAAACAGGGAATGACCATGATCTGTGTCACACATGAAATGGGATTTGCCAGAGAGGTAGCTGACCGTGTCGTATTTATGTATGACGGAGTGATACTCGAAGAGGGCACACCGGCCGAAATGTTTGAGAATCCCAAGACAGATAAGGCAAAACAATTTTTAAATAGTGTATTATAGGCGGATCAGAGACTAACGACAGTTTGCGTCAAAAAAGTCCTGCTGTCATGATTATTTAAGTACAGGAAATCGTAAAGGTGATTGCAACTGGATAAACGTGATAGCAGGATTTTTTTATAGCAGAAGCCTTGTACAGCTTCCGCTTTTGTATGCCTGGGAAGAGGATGTCAGAATCCTGGCTCTTGTCGTTATCATTGACATGAATACCAATGGCCGCTTGCCTTATGAAGCGGTAGATGCATACCGGAGCAGTTGCGCCAGGCTATGCAGCGGAAGATCCGGCACCGAGACCGAGAAAAGCGATGAATGAAGTTTTGGAGTATTGATAAGGGGGAATAAGAATGAGATTATTATTAAAACAGAGAGTTTTTTCATGGGCAGATACATATGATGTTTATGATGAATATGGAAATCCCAAATATTTTGTGGAAGCAAAGCTGTTTCGACTGGGACACCAGCTGCGCGTCTGCGACCGGTCAAAAAATCAGATCGGAATGGTAAAGCAGAGATTGTTTACTTTGCTGCCGGCGTTTGATATTGAAATTGGTGGGAAATATTTTGGAAGCATTGAAAAACAGTTTACCCTGTTCCACCCAAAATATAGTCTGGATTATAACGGATGGCGCTGCGAAGGCGATTTTCTGGCATGGGACTATGATGTATATGAGGGCTGCAGTGTGGTCGTGCATATTTCCAAGCAGCTGTTCCGCTGGGGTGATACCTACGCGATTGATATTCTGCGGCCGGAGGATGAGATCATGGCATTAATGCTGGTCATTGCCATTGATGCGGCAAACTGCACGCAGAACAATAACTAGCGATGCTTTTCGTTTTTCATCCGGTTACACTGAGTATTCTGCTGGTTGTGATCCCAGATATCGCGCAGGCTATGCAGGTGCCTGTAGCTACATGGATGTCTGTTATGAGCCAGAGCAGCACAAACAGCTCTATCGTGATCTGGTGTATAGCGGCTGCGGTTTATGGAAAGAAGCGGCTAGCATAGCCGTTGGCATGCTGTTTTGTCAAAATTAATATTAAGCATGCCGGTTGAGTCATAGATAAGCAGGATTTTCATGGCTAACGGCATGCTAATTCGTTGAAATCAATATTAAGCATGCCGGTTGAGTCAGAGGTAAGCAGGATTTTCGTGGCTAACGGCATGCTAATTCGTTAAAATCAATATTAAGCATGCCGATTGAGTCATAGATAATCAGGATTTTCATAGCAACCGGCATGCTAATTCGTTAAAATCAATATTAAGCATGCCGATTATGCCATAGATAAGCAGGATATGTATGGCAACCGGCATGCCGATTCATTAAAATCACTATTTAGCATGAATAAAGTGAACGCCAGCTTAAGTTGAAAAAAAGAAAATAACAAAAATAGTAATAATTCCTATTTTTGCCTTGACGACACATAGAATATGAAATATAATCCTAATTAGGAACAATTACTAATAAGGAGAAGAAATGACAACCAGAAGAAATACCATTCAAAAAGATTTGGTCCGAAATGCTGTATATGAGATGAAAAGGCATGTTACAGCCGGTGAGGTGTATGAATTTTTAAAGAAAGCATATCCTACAATTGGAAAGGGTACTGTATATAGAAATCTGGACATATTGTCCGAAGAAGGTGTTTTAAGAAAGGTCGAAGTTCCGGATGGACCTAATCGGTACGATTTTACATTGAAAAAACACTATCACGTCAGATGCATAAAATGTGGTGATGTGTCAGACGCGGATATGGATGAAATTCCTGATCTGATGAGAAAGATTCATGATACACATGGAATGGAATTTTTAGATTATGATATTTTGTTTAAAGGAATCTGTTTAAAATGCAGTGGAAAGGTAAAGGAGGAGTTACATGGATAAGAAAGCAATGTATAAGCTGAGTTATGGATTGTTTGTACTGACTGCCAGAGAAGCGGATAAGGATAATGGATGTATTATCAATACAGCAATTCAGGCAGCATCAGCACCGGACCAATTAAGTATTTGTGTGAACAAAGCAAATTATACACACGACATGATTCAAAGAACCGGAAAATTTACGGTATCGATTCTGGCGCAGAATGCAGAGTTTGCATTATTCAGGCATTTTGGTTTTCAATCGGGCCGGGATGTAAACAAGTTTGATGCATTTGAAAAATGTGCGCGAGGCACAAATGGCGTTTATTATATTACAGAAGGTACAAATGCATATATATCCGTGACAGTTGATAAATCAGAAGATCTGGGATCGCACACCATGTTTATCGGTAAGATAACCGATATGGAGGTGTTGAGTGATATCCCATCTGCCACATACGGGTATTACCAGGATAATATCAAGCCTAAGCCGCAGGCAATTGAAAAAACGGATGATGGACAAATGATATGGCGCTGCAGGATATGTGGGTATGAATATGTGGGAGAAGAATTACCGGATGATTTTATATGTCCTTTATGCAAGCATCCGGCATCCGATTTTGAAAAAGTTGCGAAGTAAACGTGGGAAGAAGTGAAAATCGGATTAAATGAGGAGGAGATTATTATGAACAAACAAATCATTAATTCAAAAAAAGCTGTCATGATAGGCTGCGGCTTTGTCGGTTCTGCATCTGTATTCGCTTTAATGCAAAGTGGATTATTTACAGAGATTGTGCTTATTGATGCAGATAAAAATAAGGCTGAAGGGGAAGCAATGGATATCAGTCATGGAATTCCATTTGCCAGACCCATGAAAATATATGCCGGCGGTTATGATGATGTGGCTGATGCCGCTATCGTTATTATATCTGCAGGAGCGGGACAAAAACCGGGAGAAACAAGACTGGATCTTGTAAATAAAAATGTATCCATATTTAAGTCTATTATTCCTGAAATTGCAAAGAGAAATTTTTCTGGGATTATGCTGGTAGTTGCTAATCCGGTAGATATTCTTACTCAGGTAGCGGTAAAATTATCAGGACTTCCTGAAAACAGAGTCATAGGATCGGGAACCGTTTTAGATAGTGCAAGATTAAGATATAAGCTGGGTGATCATTTGTCTGTTGATAGCAGGAGCGTACACGCGTTTATTGTGGGAGAACATGGTGATAGCGAAGTTGTAGCATGGTCATCCGCCAATGTGTCAGGAGTTCCTTTAAGTAAAATGTGCGAAATGCGTGGACATTACAAGCACAAGGAAAACACGGAGGAAATTGCTGAAGAAGTTAAGAATAGTGCGTATGAAATCATAAACAAAAAGCATGCAACATACTATGGAATTGCAATGTCTGTAAAAAGAATTTGCGAAGTCATTATGAGAGATGAAAAATCTATACTTCCGGTATCGCATATGATTCATGGTATCTATGGTATTGACGGAGTTTCATTAAGTATGCCTGCTATTGTAGGTTCAGAAGGCGTGGAGTCAGACATACCGCTTAATCTGGACGGGGAGGAGGCATTAAAACTGAAGGAATCAGCCGATGCTTTAAAGAAAATCGTAGAAAAAATTGAACTATAAAGAATATTTCCGGATTTCTGGATTTTCCGGATAATGCAGATCTGGGCAGAGCCTGAAAATCGGCTCTGCCCATTTGTTACTATTCACAAATCTTATATTAGTTTTTAGCGTTTACACAAAACTTGAAACGGTCTCGTTTGATTGGAAAAAAGTCTTTTCCCTTGTTTTGGCTGACGTTTTTCGGGAGTATCGGGAGTATCCTATATTTTGGGGTTTTAAATTTTTTTATATAGTTACTGTTCCCTGTCAGCTTAATTTTCTTCCTTTTTTCGTATTTCTTCACCTTTTCTTAGATCATATTTTTACCGTTTCTTTGGCTCTTTTTTAGATTTTATCTTCACCGTTTTTGGGGCTTTTTCTTAGATCTTATCTTTACCGTTTTTTGGGGCTCTTTCTTAGATCTTATCTTCACCGTTTTTTGGGCCTTATCCCTGACCTTATCTTCACTGTTTCCTTGGCTTTATTTTCTCCTTTTCCGTCTCCCCTCCTTGCATTTATAGGTTATTTTATAATGTTACTTTTTTAACTTCTGTTTCCTATAGTCCTGTTTTTATTTTAAAATTAAAATTTCGACCATTTAAAAAAAAATGCCTCATAAATAATTGTATGTATGATGCTCAATAGGTTCACATAACATTAGTTTACATAACAATAAATACTATTTAATTTGTGGTGTTATAAAATAATAAATACTATATATAGACAAATCGGTCAAAACATAAATAAAGTTATGTAAACGACGATTGCATATAAAATTATCGGAAATACTATTGACATATTTGTCAATTTAAAAAAGAACTTGTCAAACATAAGTCAAAGAATAAACAGAAAATCCATGTAGATCACAAAATATGATACAGGAAATGAAATCTCTGTCATAAAAATTCAAACACAAGATATAGTAGTGAAATCACAAATCGAAACAATAATTTGTATACATAAGACTCCTTTTTTGGCAAAATTATCGGTAAACCTCTAAAAAACATCGAAAAATAAGGTTTCATAACAATACAAGACAATAAAAAGGTAAAATATTTTGTAAACCTGTTTTTTTAACGATCAGAATTCCTTTTGTTTATCTTTTGTTTACCTTTTGTTGCCTTTTTGCTGACAACATCCGATAAAAAAACATCTGATACTATAAAAACGCCCTAAACCATTATTGAAAAAAGGGGTGAATCTTGTATAATAGAAATAGTGCCGGCATAGGAGTCTGGTACACAAATGATGGAGGAAACGACAAATATGGCAAATGTAAGACGTATTTACGTGGAAAAAAAGGCTGCCTTTGCAGTCAAAGCTACAGAACTGTATGAAGATTTAAAGAGTTATCTTGGTGTAGACGGACTTGAAAAAGTAAGAATTTTCATCCGTTATGATGTCGAGAATTTATCTGATGAGGTATTTAAACGTGCCTGCCAGACTGTTTTTTCAGAACCTCCGGTTGATATTTTATATGAAGAAAATATCGAGGTGAAACCGGGTGAGAGAACCTTTAGTGTGGAATTTCTTCCGGGTCAGTTTGACCAGAGAGCCGATTCTGCTATGCAATGCGTGAAATTTTTAAAGGAAGATGAAGAGCCGATCATCAAGACCGCTGTTACCTATTTGCTGTCGGGTAATATTTCCGATGATGAATTTGCTGAGATCAAGGCGTATTGTATCAATCCGGTTGATTCGCGTGAAACGGATATGGTTAAGCCTGAGACGCTGGTTACTGTATATGAAGAGCCCGCAGATGTCATTGTATTTGACGGCTTTAAGGATATGATAGAAGAGGATCTGAAAAAGCTTTACAATTCTCTCGGACTTGCCATGACATTCAAGGATTTCCTTCATATTCAAAATTATTACCACAATGAAGAGCATCGCGATCCGACTATGACTGAGATCCGCGTGCTTGATACATACTGGTCGGATCACTGCCGTCATACCACATTCTCTACTGAGTTGAAAAATGTGGAGATCGAAGACGGTTATTATAAAGCTCCTATTGAAAAAACATATCAGGCATATCTTGATACACACAATGAAATGTACAAAGGTCGTGATGACAAATTTGTCTGCCTGATGGATTTAGCTTTGATGGCGATGAAAAAGCTTCGTGCCGAAGGTAAGCTTGAAGATATGGAAGTATCCGATGAGATCAATGCATGCTCTGTTGTTGTTCCGGTTGAAATCGATGGACAGACAGAGGAATGGCTTGTATTTTTCAAAAATGAGACACACAACCATCCGACAGAGATCGAGCCCTTTGGTGGTGCCGCAACCTGTCTTGGCGGTGCTATCCGTGATCCGCTTTCAGGCCGTGGTTATGTATATCAGGCAATGCGTATCACAGGTGCCGCAGATCCTACCGTGCCGATCAAAGATACATTAAAGGGCAAGCTTCCGCAAAAGAAGCTGGTTACCGGAGCTGCAAGCGGTTATTCTTCCTATGGTAATCAGATCGGTCTTGCAACCGGCTATGTAAAGGAGCTGTATCATCCCAATTATGTTGCAAAACGTATGGAGATCGGTGCTGTTATGGGAGCTGCTCCCCGCAAAAATGTAATCCGTGAAAATTCCGATCCGGGCGATATCATTATCCTGCTTGGCGGACGTACCGGACGTGACGGCTGTGGCGGTGCAACCGGTTCTTCCAAGGTACATACCGAAAGCTCTATTGAAACCTGTGGCGCAGAGGTCCAGAAGGGTAATGCACCTACCGAGCGCAAGATCCAGAGATTGTTCCGCAGAGCAGAGGTTTCCAGACTGATCAAAAAATGTAATGACTTCGGTGCCGGCGGTGTATCCGTAGCAATCGGTGAGTTGGCAGACGGTCTGGTCGTTGACCTTGACAAGGTTCCCAAAAAATATGCAGGTCTTGACGGTACAGAGCTTGCCATTTCCGAATCACAGGAAAGAATGGCAGTTGTTGTAGATCCCAAGGATGTACAGGAATTTTTGAAATATGCTGCAGAAGAAAATCTCGAAGCGGTAGAAGTGGCGGTTGTTACCAAAGAGCCCAGACTGGTACTCGAATGGAGAGGCAAAAAGATCGTCAATATTTCCCGTGCCTTCCTGGATACCAACGGAGCACATCAGGAAGCCGATGTTGCCATTGACGTTCCGAAAAAAGAAGATAATTATTTCAATGAATATGCGATCAAGGATGTTGCGGATGCCGTAGCAGAAGGTGATGTCAAGAAAGCCTTCCTCCGCACCCTGAATGACCTGAATGTCTGCAGCCAGAAGGGTCTGGTGGAAATGTTTGATGCATCCATCGGTGCAGGCAGCGTTTACATGCCTTACGGTGGTAAATACCAGCTGACAGAGACGCAGACCATGGTTGCAAAGCTTCCTTTATTACAAGGAAAGACAGAGACCGTTACCATGATGAGCTATGGTTTTGATCCCTACCTTTCAAGCTGGAGCCCTTATCATGGTGCTGTTTATGCAATTACCGAATCGCTGAGCAAGATTGTTGCTGCAGGTGGTGATTTCAAAAAAGTACGTTTTACATTCCAGGAATACTTCCGTAGAATGACCGAAGACAAACATCGCTGGAGTCAGCCTTTTGCGGCTTTACTTGGTGCTTATGATGCACAGATCGGATACGGTCTGCCGAGTATCGGTGGTAAAGACAGTATGTCAGGAACCTTCAATGATATTGATGTGCCTCCGACACTTGTGTCATTTGCAGTGGATGTAGCTAAATATCCGGAAATCATTACTCCTGAGTTTAAAGTTGCAGGCAGCAGACTTGTGGTTGTACGCCTTCCCAAAGATGAATATGATCTGCCGGTATACAAAAAAGTCGCAGATGTTTATGAAAAGGTATCGGAGCTTATACATGACAAAGCTGTCGCTTCTGCATATGTGCTGGATTCAAAGGGTATTGCAGCTGCCGCAGCCAAGATGGCATTTGGTAATGGCCTGGGCGTCAGATTTGATGGCATGGTAGAAAATGATGAGCTCTTCAAAAATGAGCTTGGTAACTTCCTGTTAGAAATACCTACCGGTATGATGAATATTGTGGATGCTTCCGGTATTGCTTACAAAATGGTGGGAACTGTGATCGAAGAGGGCTTTAAGTTTGATGACACAACTGTCAGTGAGACAGAAGCGCTTGATGCATGGAAAAAGAAGCTTGAAAAAGTATTTCCTACAAAGGCTGTCAAAGCAACTGATCCGATTGAAGTGAAATTATATGATACAAAAGACATCTATGTGTGCAAAAATAAGGTTGCAAAACCTACCGTATTTATTCCGTTGTTCCCCGGAACCAACTGTGAATATGACAGTACCAAGGCTTTTGAAAGAGCAGGAGCCAATGTTGTGACCAAGGTATTCCGTAATTTATCAGCAGAGGACATCAGAGAATCCGTTGATGAATTTGAAAAGGCAATTGCCCAGGCCCAGATCATCATGTTCCCCGGTGGTTTCTCCGCAGGTGATGAACCGGACGGAAGTGCAAAGTTCTTCGCAACCGCATTCCAGAATGCCAAGATCAAGGATGCCGTTATGGACTTATTAAACAAGAGAGACGGTCTGGCACTTGGCGTCTGCAACGGTTTTCAGGCGTTGATCAAGCTGGGACTGGTACCTTACGGTGAGATCGTAGGTCAGAAAGAGGATTCGCCGACATTGACCTTCAATACGATCAACCGTCATATTTCCAAGATGGTATACACAAAGGTTGTATCCAACAAATCACCCTGGCTGCAGATGGCAGAGCTTGGCAAGACCTACGTCAACCCGGCTTCACACGGTGAAGGACGTTTTGTAGCACCCAAGGAGTGGATCGACAAGCTGTTTGCCAACGGACAGGTTGCTACACAGTATGCAGATTTCAATGGAAACGTATCTATGGATGAAGAATGGAACGTCAACGGTTCTTATGTTGCGATTGAAGGTATCACTTCACCGGATGGCCGCTGCTTTGGTAAGATGGCTCATTCCGAAAGACGTGATGATGCTGTTGCGATCAATATCTATGGAGAGCAGGATATGAAGATCTTTGAATCAGGCGTGCGTTATTTTAAGTAAAATCCTGATAGAGACTTAAAAATCCGGTTATTGATAAAATGAAAAGAAGCACAGCCTGTAAAAGTCAGGCTGTGCTTTTTACTGCATAAAAATGACATTTGGTATCCGCACCATTGTATATTTATGACTTATTCGGCATCTGTGCTTCCAGAGCTGTCTGTGCTTCCTGTGCTGTCTGCGCTTCCGGAACTGTCTGTGCTTTCCGTGCTGTCTGTGCTTATCGATCCGGCACTCTGATTGAGCATCTGCATTAACTGGTCATAGTCAATCTGGTCAGTCTGGGATTCTTCAACCTTCTGGTTGGTCCAATGGGGAATAAAATAAATTCCTGCACCGATTAATGCCACGATAAGAACCGCAAGGACAGGACCGAAGATCTTCCACAGCTTCTTATGACGTTTGGCCTTTTTCATGTTGGCCTTTCGATTTTTCTTTTCCTTTTTATACTGATCAACTTTTTCCTGACTCATGGTTTGTTATTACCTCTCTTTGTTTAAAAATATTATTATCCGGAGAACTGCCTGGTATCCGCGCCGGTTGTTTCGGCCCGGTATGATTGTCCACTGTCGTAATCATATGACCGGAAACTCGGAAGGAGTAATGAACATGAGCTGTTGACCGGATGATCATAACTATAAGTTTAGTTGATTCATGTGAAAAAAGCAAATGAATATTCTGTGTTTTTTCGTGTTTTTTGATAGATGAAAAAAAGTGCATCCGTGCAACAAAAAAGAAATTAGTTGAAAAAAATACCAAAATAAAAGATAATGATAAGCATATATGACAAAATTTAAGTAAAGGGAGATTTTTTATGGAAAAGAAAACACAAAGACATGCATTTTCCGGTTCGCTGGGATTTGTGCTGGCAGCGGCAGGAAGTGCTGTAGGACTAGGGAATATCTGGAGGTTTCCATATTTGGCAGCCAAGGATGGTGGAGGACTGTTTTTAGTTGTTTATATAGTTCTTGCCCTGACCTTTGGTTTTTCTCTTTTGACAAGCGATATTGCAATCGGAAGAAATACCAAGCAGGGGCCCCTTACCGCATACCGTGTTGTTGACAAGCGCTTTGGCTTTTTGGGTATTTTAGGATGCCTTATTCCGGCCATCATTATGCCGTATTATTGTGCGATCGGTGGTTGGGTTATCAAATATTTTGTTGCATTTTTGACAGGTGACGGCATGAATGCTGCCCAGGACGGTTATTTTACCGGATTTATTACATCTGAAGTATCTCCGGTTGTATACATGGTTATCTTTCTTGCTGTTGTATCCGGCGTTATTATCCTTGGCGTCAATAAAGGTATAGAATCATTTTCAAAGATCATCATGCCGATTCTGGTTGTCCTTGTACTGGGAATTGCAATTTTCTCGCTGACCATCAGTTATACCGGTGATGACGGAGTTGTCCGTACCGGTATGCAGGGATTAAAAATTTATCTGGTACCGGACCTCGAAGGCCTTACATTCGGAAAGTTTTTCACTGTTTTGGTAGATGCCATGGGACAGCTGTTTTTCAGTCTGAGTGTTGCGATGGGAATTATGATCGCATATGGCTCCTACGTAAAAGATGATTCTAACCTTGTTAAATCGATCAATCAGATTGAGATTTTTGACACTGGTGTCGCAATTTTAGCAGGTGTTATGATCATTCCCGCCGTATTTACTTTTATGGGAAGAGAAGGAATGGAAGCATCCGGACCGAGCCTGATGTTTGTATCTCTGCCCAAGGTTTTTGCCCTGATGGGTGTGGCCGGCAATGTGATCGGATGTATGTTCTTTGCCATGGTTTTATTTGCAGCTGTCACAAGCGCTATTTCCATTGAAGAGGCAGTTGTATCAAGTCTTATGGATAAATTCCACTTAAAGCGTCTTCATGCAACGCTTCTTGAGACTGCAATCGCTCTTGTTTTTGGCTTGATCGTATGTCTTGGCTACAACAAGCTGTATTTTGAAGTGACACTTCCGAACGGTGCCGTTGCGCAGGTTCTGGATATTATGGATTATATCAGTAATAATGTTCTGATGCCGATGATCTCCATTGGTACATGTATTCTGATCGGATGGGTAAAGGGACCGCAGTTTATTATTGATGAAGCAGAAAAAAACGGTGAAAAATTCGGCCGTGCAAAATTATATACCGTTATGATGAAGTATATTGCACCGGTTATGCTGTTTATCCTGTTTTTAAAATCAATTGGGATCTTAAATATTTTTGACTGAGGTTAATTGCGATGGCAGAGTATACGCATATTGTGCAGCCCTTTGAGCCTGTATACGATGAAAATTCAGAAATCTTAATATTGGGAAGTCTGCCATCCGTAAAATCAAGAGAGAATGGATTTTATTACGGCCATTCCCAAAATCGTTTCTGGAAAGTGCTGTCTGCCGTTACCAAAAGTGCGGAGCCTCAAGATACCGCTTCCAAAAAACAAATGCTGCTTATTCATCACATTGCATTATGGGATGTGATCAAGGAATGTGATATCGTCGGTTCTTCGGACAGCAGCATTAAAAATGTTGTTGCAGCCGATCTGACGGAAATCATCCGAAAGACACAAATCAGACGTATTTATGTAAATGGCAGGGCAGCAGAAAAATATTACAAAAAATATATTGAATCTGAGATACATATGAAAGCCGTTGTTTTGCCGTCCACCAGTCCGGCAAACGCGGCTTTTTCTTTGGACAGGCTTATTCGTGTATGGAAAGATCTCTTAAGGCCTTCTGAGGGCTCTTATGAGTATTTTATGCCCATGATATATGATGACTATGTGGATATTCTGCAGGAAAGTCATATGCAGGGAATTGAAGAGGATCTGCTTGTCAGAGTCTGGAAGGATCTGTATGATGACCGGGACTGTGCCGGACCAAAATCAGCCGGTCAGTTTATCAATCACAAAATAACAGTATGGTTTCAGGCAATGGAAGACAACCGAATACTCATCCTTATGTCAGCCGGCAGCTATTTTGATGACCGGATTGAGCGTTATGAGCAAAAAGAAGAGCTGTTAAAGGCTTATATTGTGGAATGTTATGCCATGGGTGTGCTAAGACGTGCGTACAGGGCTTTTTATGATGAACATGCATCACATACAGGGACTTATGTGGCTGGAATGAGGTTTTTGGATGTGGATGATATTGCACAGGCCGGAAAGCTCATAGAAACACAGGGCATACAGGATGTGAAAATTAATGAGGCAATGGTATTTGTGCCGCAAAAGACAGTTGCTTTTTTCACATGGAGTCAGGATGAAAAAAAAGAATGCACCGATTTTAATATATGTAAACAGTGTGGAAACATAAGCTGCATCAATCGTAAAGGAAATGTAAAGCCGGAGCCCGAAACAGAGGCAAAGGCAGAAAACATATCCGTTAAAATAAAAGAAAACCTGAAAAATAACAAGGATAATATAGATGTAAGAGCTGAAGCTATAAAAAATAACTATGGCTATCGTATGATTTTCGGCAATAAAACAGACGCTAGTGATAAATAAAACTATCAATACAAAAACAACTGTTTGGTTTCAAAAAATACAATTTCTTGCAAAAACAGGCAGAAAATATAAGCCGAAACCAAACAAAAAACATATAATCATCTTTTAATGCGAAAACAAAAAACGACAAGAAATTCCTTTGTTTTCAAGGTTTCTTTGTTTTATAACATAAGTTTGCAAGAACACTTGCAAAAAATGACATGATTTTTTTCTTGCATTTTTAAAAGCTGTGCTCCGGAAAATAAGTATAAAAAAAGATCTGCTTTGACAGGCAGATCTTTAAATAACTATAGAAATTTATTTGCTTGCATTTTTGACATATTTTTTAATTGCTTCAAAACTCTCGGGACTGATGACGTGCTCGATCTGGCAGGCATCATCTGTGGCGATGGTGCTGTCAACGCCAAGTGAAATCAGCCATTTGGATAAAAATTCATGCCTTTCAAAAATCATATCTGCAATTGCTTTTCCGGATTCGGTTAAATAGATAAATCCTGCATCCGTTACGGTAATATATCCCTGTTCTCTTAAATTTTTCATTGCAATGCTGACGCTGGACTTTTTGAAGCCGAGTGCATTGGCAATATCTACGGAACGTACAACAGGTAAAGTGTTCCCCAACATTAATATTGTTTCTAGATAGTTTTCGGAAGATGCGTTTGTTGCCATACCGATAGAACCTCCTTTTGTGCTATAGATTGGCACAGACTGTCGTGGTGCTCAAAATATAAAAATATGTATATGTATACACATATAACAAGTATACCTATTTTCAAAGGAATTGGCAACATTGGAATGGAGAAAACAAGGTGCGTTATTTTATTTTTTATCATTTTAAAGGTATATTTTTCATCATTAAGCAAATACTACGTCTTATAATCACATACTTCCATATTGCTCTGGATGCAGACAGCATTATATATGGAAGGATTAAAAAATAAATGGGAGGATACGGACGTGATTTTGACAGAAAAAGAGACAACAACGATTCAGGATTTACAGACACAGGAGCAGGCATGCATTGACAAATACAACCGTTATAGCAAAGAAGCTCATGATGAAGTGCTAAAGGATCTGTTTTCCGTGCTTGCGGATGAAGAACAAAAACACTTCGATTCACTGGGGCAGATTTTAAACGGAAAGGTACCGTCTTGTGATTGCAACGACAGTGAGGGAAAGGATTATAATCCCAAAGCAACCTATGACCAGCTGACAAACAGTGATGATAAGAAAGAGGACAATTATCTTGCAACAGACTGTATCGGAACAGAAAAACTGATTTCCGGTGAATATAATTCCGATGTCTTTAATTTCTCAGGCAGTGATGTCAGAAAGCTTCTCGCCGATATTCAGGTAGAGGAACAGAATCATGCAGAAATGCTTTACAAGTATAAAACCGTAAACGGAATGTCATAAGGCTCCATGAAAATACCGAAAAATTGAAATATATTTTTCGGTATTTTTAATGGAATGTTAATGATTGTAGAATGATCCTATGCTATAATGGAAAAAATCAGCCGGTGTGCAGACACGATTGGCTGATTAATAAAGGTAAAGGAAACAGAAATGGACAATTTAATACAGATTACGGATATATGCAAGGTGTATAATCCGGGTGAGAATGAGGTACGGGCACTTGACCATGTCAGTTTAAATATCGACAAGGGCGAGTATGTTGCTATTATCGGACAGTCCGGCTCCGGCAAGTCAACGCTTATGAATATGCTGGGATGTCTGGATGTGCCAAGCAGCGGTACTTACATATTAAACGGAACGGATGTTTCAAGTCTTTCGGATAACGAGCTTTCGGATATCAGAAATCAGGAGATCGGTTTTATATTCCAGGGATTTAATTTAATACCGAGTTTCACGGCCATTGAAAATGTGGAGCTGCCCTTATTGTACCGGGGTGTTTCCAGGTCCAAACGGCATGAGCTGGCGATACAGGCTCTTGAAAAGGTGGGGCTCGGTGCGCGTATGACGCACAAGCCGTCGGAAATGTCAGGTGGACAACAGCAGAGGGTCGCGATTGCGCGTGCGATTGCACAGGCTCCGCCGGTGATTCTGGCGGATGAGCCGACCGGCAATCTGGACTCGGCCTCCAGTAAGGAAATTATTGAAATACTGAAAAAACTTCATGCTGAAGGACGAACCGTTATTCTGATCACACATGACAATGAAATTGCAGCGCAGGCAAAGCGTGTAATACGGATCAAGGACGGAAAAGTGGAAAGGGACTATATAAATGAAGACAAATAAAAAGAAAAAAATCATAATCATTGTGGCGGCCATTGTAGTTGTGCTTGTGATCGGTGTGAGCGTTTTATCCGGTATGGGCAGTGGCAGCAGCGGCTATCAGGTGGCAACGACGAAGGTACAGACCGAGGATATATCCAGTCGGATCGAAGTGTCCGGCACGGTTGAAAGTGAAGAATCAAAAACATATTTTGCACCGGTTGCGGGAATCGTAGCTGCATTAAACGCAGTCAATGGTGAAGAGGTCAAAAAAGGAGACGAGCTTCTTTCTTATGATTTAGAAGATTTACAGCGTGCTTCAGAGGAAGCAACGCTGAAAGCACAGGCTGATGAATACGGAATTGACGCAACCAATGCAACAATCCAGAAAGAGCAGAGTGATTATACAAAGGCAGTCAAAAATTATGATGACGCCATGGCTTTTGTGGTGCACTGGTCCTCCTGCCTGGAGAGTGCTTCCGCAAGCTACAATGAGGCTATGGCGGTATCCACGGAATATGATTCTTTGAAGGCAACGGTCGATCAGTACAAGATTCAGCAGGCAGATAATGCAACACCCAATGAAGCGCTGGCTCAGCTCATCACCGAAGGCGATGCCAAGCTTGCAGAGCTTGCACAAAAGAAAGCACAGTATGATTATCCGGCTCTGGAAAAAGCGGTACAGACCTGCAGCAATGAATTAAATGAATACAAGGCTTTGGCAGAGCAGTACAAGGCAGAAAAGGTGGACAATCCGGCGCTGGCAAGCCAGAGCAAGCAGCAGGCAGTATTAAAAGAGATCAATGAGATGGAAAAAGAGGATGCCGGAAAGAGCTTAGAGAAAGCATCGGATGGAATTATTGCGGATTTTGACGGTATCATTTCAGAGGTCGGTGTCGTACAGGGACAGAGCCTGCTTGAAGGAACCCAGCTTTTTACACTCCAGAGCAGTGACAGACTGAAGGTGACCGTACCCGTGACAAAATATGATCTCGGACAGGTAAAGACAGGTCTGAAAGCACAGATCACGATCAACGGCAACACTTATGACGGTAGTGTCACAAAGATCAGCAAGATCGCAGGTAAAAATGAAAACGGAGCATCCACCATTGATGTAGACGTACATATTGACAATCCGGATGATCAGGTATACATCGGAATTGAAGGCAAGGTAAAGATCGAATGTGAAACGGTACAGGATGCTATGGTTCTTCCTTTTTCCTGCGTCAATTATGATACAAAGGGATCCTTCTGCTATGTTGTGGAGGATGGAGTTGTCGTAAGAAGGGATGTTGTAACCGGAATTTCTTCGGATACCAAGATACAGATCGTAAGCGGCATTTCCAAAGATGACGTTGTAATTTCCGAGGTTACTTCCGATATTACGGAGGGCATGCCGGTCGTTGCATATGATGCCGAAGAAGAATAAGTATTGCATGCAAATCCGGTTGAATAAAATGAGATTATAAATAAGGAAAGACAGATATTTTATGGGACAATTAGCGGAATACATAAAAATGGCTTTAAAAAATATAAAGAGCAATAAAGGGCGCTCTTTTCTGACCATGCTTGGTATTATCATCGGTATTTCCTCCGTTATCATGATCATTTCCGTCGGAAACGGCGTGTCCGGTTCTGTCAGCAGTGATTTAAATGAGATTGGAAACGGACTGATTGCCATTTATTCAATGGACAACGGAGATTATCAGGCAATCGAGTTTACGGATGATGATCTTACTGCTTTAATGGAAAAGGTACCGTATATCAAAGGGGCAACCGGTCAGATTTCGTCTTATATCAATGCGGTCGGACCCAAAGGAAATTTTCAGGCCTACGCATACTCAGGCAACCAGTATCTGCAGTATCATGCCCCAGAGCCGATCATAAAAGGGGCCTATTTTACGGAGAGTGATGTAGAAAATGCCGCAAAGGTATGTGTTATCCGTGAAAGCGGTGCCATGGCGATGTTTGGGACGACGGATGTTGTTGGAAAGACTTTTGAGGTTTCCCAGTGGGGACAGACCTTTGAATTGAAGATTGTAGGTGTGCAGGCTGACAATTCCTCCACTCTGCTCAATATGATGGGATCTTTTGATCAGGTTGAATTTGATATGCCGATCACGACCTTTGCTTCTAATTTTGGATTTTATGCTGACAGCTTTTCCGAGATCATGATCTACGGAGACGGCAATGAGCACAATACGGAGGTGGCACAAAAATCCATGCAGCTTTTGGAGGCGCGCCACAGAGTTACCGGTCAGGGCGTGGTATTGGTGCAGAGCTTTAGTGACCAGCTGTCACAGATCACCGGTATTATTGATGTTATTACGATATTTATTGTGCTGGTAGCAGCCATTGCGCTTTTGGTTGGCGGTATCGGTGTAATGAATATTATGCTGGTTTCCGTGACGGAGCGGACAAGGGAAATCGGTATCCGCAAGGCACTCGGCGCACGTACCAGATCCATTCTGATGCAGTTTTTGTTTGAATCGGCGATCATCACGCTGCTTGGCGGAATTATTGGTATTATTTTAGGCTCACTCGGTGCGGTTTTGGTTTGCAGCCTGATCGGTTTCCATGCTAAAATTTCTGTAACAACCGTGATTGTGGCAACACTGTTTTCTTCGGCTGTCGGTATTTTCTTTGGTATTTACCCGGCCAAACGTGCGGCAAAGCTTAGCCCGATCGAAGCATTAAGACATGAGTAATTGGATTTGAAAGAGGCAGTGGCCATTAATAAGTGCATAGATTTCAAAAAATACGCACATACTTTTACATGTATGAAATGTGTTTTACAACATATGGTAAAAGGAGTGTGTCGGTATGAATTATTTGGAAGTAAAAGAGGTAATCGGTAGAGAAATTTTGGATTCGAGGGGAAATCCTACGGTTGAGGCGGAGGTTGTGCTTGCCTGTGGAGCGCGCGGACGGGGAATTGCTCCGAGCGGTGCATCGACCGGTGAGTTTGAGGCGCTGGAGCTTCGGGACAAAAATCCGGACCGTTATCTTGGAAAAGGTGTTCTGACAGCGGTTGAAAATGTGAATACAGTCATTGCACAGGCTCTTGTCGGGCTGGATGCATCCGATATTTACAAGCTGGACGCTGCCATGATCGCGGCTGACGGGACAACGGACAAGTCGGGACTGGGTGCCAATGCTATTTTGGCGGTATCGATTGCTGCGGTAAAAGCAGCAGCGCAGGCATTGAATCTGCCGGTTTACCGGTTTCTCGGAGGCGTATCACAGACCTGTCTGCCCATTCCGATGATGAACATTTTAAATGGTGGTGCCCATGCCCACAATTCCATTGATTTTCAGGAATTTATGATCATGCCGGTTGGAGCTTCCTCCTTTAGAGATGCGCTCCGCATGGGAACCGAGGTATATCACAGCTTAAAAAAGGTACTGGAAAACAGAGGATTATCGACGGCAGTTGGTGATGAAGGCGGATTTGCACCGGATGTTGCAGATGTTGAGGAAGTGCTGAAGCTTTTGACGGAAGCTATTGAGCATGCCGGATATGTGTGTGGAAAGGATATCTGTTTTGCGCTGGACGTTGCGGCCAGTGAATGGAAGCCGCAAAAAGAAACCGGCATGATGAATGCGGAACACAAGATCACAGGACAGAGCAGTTATCACCTGCCCAAGGCCGGGACGGATTATACGTCGGATGAGCTGATCGAGCTTTATAAAAACATGGTTTCCAAATATCCGATCATTTCTATTGAGGATCCACTGGATGAAGAGGACTGGACGGGCTGGAAAAAGATCACGAAGGAGCTGGGCGACAAGGTGCAGTTGGTCGGTGATGACTTGTTTGTTACCAATACTTCAAGACTGGGTAAGGGAATTGAAGAAAAGTGTGGCAATTCTATTTTGATCAAGTTAAATCAGATTGGCACGGTTTCAGAAACTTTGGAAGCCATCAAGATGGCACATCAGGCCGGTTATACGGCAATCGCTTCCCATCGTTCCGGTGAAACCGAGGATACGACCATTGCGGATCTTTCGGTTGCATTGGGATGTGGACAGATCAAGACGGGAGCACCGTGCCGGAGTGAGCGTGTGGCAAAGTACAATCAGCTGTTAAGAATTGAGGAAGAGCTGGGATTTGCGGCTGTTTACGGAGATCCTGCCTTTAAAAAGTTGGTTTTATAATAAAGGTGTATTTAAGAAAGATGTTTTGCTGTAAAGTTATGTAAACTATCAGCATAACGAACTGAAAGAAGGAAATCATAACGGATAATTCATATTTTATGAAATATTTGTGATGGATTTCCTTTTTTACATATATTATGATGGTATCAGGGGCAAACATGAGAAAGTTGTGATTTATGCAGTAAATCAGCGGATTTCAAATGTTTGAGAATTGCGGGAGCTGCTTTGCGGCGGAGTAATTGAGAAAATTCAAGAATGAAAGGGGCATGTATATGAAAGTGGGAAATGAAATAAAGAGCAAAATGAAAAGTCTGGCGAAAGACAACACGGAAAGTATGACGAAAACCATAATGATAGATAGGCTGAAAAATAAATCTTTGGCAACTTTAAAAATTATGTTGTGCAGTATGATTATTGCAGTTATGTCAACTGGATGTAGTATAAACAAATCGGACAATACATCCGAAACAGGGAATAATGTGCAATCAGATCATATATCTGAATCGGATGAAAATACGCAATCAGATGGCACAGACAAATCCGCCGGAAGTTCAGACAACGGACAGGATGGGGTCGGAAATCATGCTGTAAAATCTTATGATGGCAATAATATTATTTATACATACCAAAATATCACGCTTACCCTGCCGGAAGCATGGGAAGGCAGGTATGTGATCACGGAAAATGAGGATCAAAAAGGTTTTACCGTATTGCAGAAGGCCTCCAATGACAAGCAGGAGGGCTGGGGATTTTTATTTTCCATTTATGCATCGGATATGCCCTATGTGGATATGCCCGGAGGGGAAGCACTGGCATATACAAAGGATAAGATCTATTATTTTTCGACGCCGACCGATGTGCCGTATGATTGTGAGGATGCAAAGGTTAGCGAGGATTATCAGGATATGATGCAGGATTTTCCTTTTATTGAGGCATCGGTTGTGATCGATGAGCCCGGCGTGCACCGCAATGCGTCCGAATATGTGTATCCGATGAGTGAGTATTATCCGCTGACAGAGGATATGCTTGTCAATATGAGCGACAACGACCTGTGGCTGGCGCGCAATGAGATTTATGCACGGCACGGTTATCATTTCAAAAATCCCTATCTGCAGCTCTATTTTGGACGCTATGCATGGTATGAGGACCGCGGGGATGATTTTTCGGAAGATGAATTTTCGCAGATTGAAAAAGACAATATCCGTCTGTTGCAAAAAATGGAAAATGACTATGCAGACAATCATCCCTATCCAAAGGAAGAGGCAGTTGGCAGGGAGGTTTCTGTGGATCTGACCGGAAACGGCAGGAAAAACACGATCCTGTATCAGATAAAAACAGATGAAAATGATTATGAAAAAGCATTGCTTACGATTGACAAAACGGTCTATGATCTGGAAAATGATTTTGATATTTATATGGATTCGCCGGAGACGGAAAAATTTTACATAACGGATATTTCACCTTATTTTGACGGACTGGAAATTGCCATTGCAGACTACGGACCGAGTGATGATCCGGTAACACATTTCTTTATTTATAATGAAAAAACAGGACTTAAAAAGATCGGAAGCGTTCCGGGATTTCCAATGAAACAGATGGGGTATCAAGATGGTTTTGTTGAGGGTGGTGTCTATGGTTATGGCAGGGGCATGACGCTTGATGTGCATGAATACAAGGTGTATTACTGGTATGATTATGACAATCAGGAGCTGGTGCTGCAGGAAGGGGCAGACAGTCACTATGATCTGCCGAGGACACATGTGCTGACGGCTGATCTGCCATTGCATTATACCATGGATGAAGCCTCTGCGACCTTTACACTGCCAAAGGGCAGCAGGACATTTTTTAAACAGTGTATCGGTTCAGAATGGGTGCTTGTACATGGACCGGACGGCGCAGAGGGGTATGTCCACTATACAGAAAGCCGTGATGGGGAGATCTTCCCTTATCTTAATGAGATTTCAATGGATGCAGAGCAGGTTTTTGAAGGGCTTTTGGTCTATGACTGATGAATTTCGCATCCGGTGGCAATATTGCTTTTCGGATATAAATTCTTTATAATGGAAAAGCGATGTTAAAAATAGAAAATAGAAAACAGACATTGTAAATAAAAAAAGCTGTGTTATAGAGAAAGCACTGAAACAGAAAGTAATAATCTATGTCAGATTTTAATTTACCAGTTGATTTTATAAACCGAATGAAAGAACTTCTGCAGGACGAATGGGATGTTTTTCTGGATTGTTATGAAAATGAAAAATATCAGGCGCTCCGCATCAATGAATTGAAGTATGTGCCGGGTTTTGTCGGTGAAAACACACAAGAGGAATTTGACCGAAGGGTTCTTAAGGCCATAGGCATGGATGATATAAATCCGGTGCCATGGGCAAAGCATGGATATTATTATCCGGCTGTGCTGCGTCCGGGCAGGCAGGCTTATCATGAGATGGGCGTATATTATATTCAGGAGCCGAGTGCCATGTCGGCAGCAGGGCTTTTGGATGCAAAACCGGGAGAATATGTGCTGGATCTGTGTTCGGCGCCCGGAGGAAAGGCAACACAGTTAGCCGCTGCTATGCATGGAAGTGGGTTACTTGTTGCTAACGAAATTCATCCTGCCAGATGTAAAATTCTATCCCAGAATATCGAGAGGATGGGTGTTACCAATGCATTGGTGACCAATGAAGATCCGCATGGTCTGGCTCCTCATTTTCCGTTGTTTTTTGATAAAATTCTGGTCGACGCTCCCTGCTCCGGAGAGGGGATGTTCCGTAAAAATCCGGATGCCATGGCAGAGTGGAGCTTAGAGCAGGTGGATGTGTGTGCCGACAGACAGGCTGATATTTTGGAACAGGCCGCCATGATGTTAAAACAGGGCGGAAGACTGGTGTATTCGACCTGTACCTTTTCGCCGCAGGAAGATGAGATGGCGATGGCAAATTTCCTGACAGCACATCCGGAATTTGAAGTAGAAAAAGTACAGGCCCCGTATTTTGAAAAAGCACATGCAGAATGGGCAGAAGCAGATCTTCATATAGAAGATACCTTCCGTTTGTGGCCGCACAAGCTGCACGGAGAAGGGCATTATGTGGCTGTTCTTAGAAAAAAAGGTGGATGGGATACAGCCTGTCAAAAAAGCGAAAATGCAGAATACAGGCAGGGTCAATCCGAAAAGAAAAATCCATCTAAAAAGTCAGGAAAAAAAGCACTGAAAAATGCTTCGGATAAGAATGGAAAAGGCATTTTAAATAAGGAACAGCAAGCTTCACTGCAGGAGTTTTGCGATGCTGTTCTGACACCGGAAATGCAGGCATGGATCATGGATTCGCGCATGATTCTGTTTGGAGACAATCTGTACAGACTGCCGGAGGGCATCTCTTCTTTGGCCGGTCTCAAGGTAGAGCGTCCGGGACTTCATATCGGTATATTTAAAAAGAATCGTTTTGAACCGGCGCATGCTCTGGCTCTGAGTTTGAATGTAAAACAGGTTGGATATTATGTAAACTTGAAGCACACTGATTCAAGGGCAAACGGATATTTCAGAGGAGAAGGTTTTTTCATACAGGATGGAGATATCTGTGCCGGATTGACAATACAAGATCAGACAGATAAAGATGGGTTGATAATACCGGATCAGACAGGTGGAGATAAGTCAGCAATAAAGGGCTTTTGTCCGGTATTTATAGACGGTTTTTGTGCCGGATGGGGCAAGCTCGCCGGCGGGCAGTTAAAAAATCACTATCCAAAGGGACTACGGAAAGAAGTCGAATAAAAAGGTTATAACATACGAGGATACCAAGTTGAACGAAGAAAAGACTACAACCAACACAACAACCAACAATAAAAAAGCTTTGATCGCCATGAGCGGCGGCGTGGATTCGTCTGTGGCAGTTTACCTGATGAAAAAGGCAGGCTTTGACTGCATGGGTGTTACGATGAAGTTATACGACAATCAGGATCTGCCGGATACGGCGACCAAGACCTGCTGCTCGATTTCCGATGTGGCAGATGCACGTGCTGTGGCGCAGAGCTTTGAAATTCCTTATTATGTGCTGAATTTCAGCGAGGATTTTGATAAAGAGGTGATCAGGCGGTTTGTCGATACCTATATTGACGGTGGTACGCCCAATCCCTGTATCGAGTGCAACCGCTATATGAAGTTTGAAAAGCTCATGCACCGGATGTACGAGCTCGGCTATGACTATGTGGTTACCGGTCATTATGCGCGCGTGGAAAAAGATGAAAAAACAGGGCGCTACTTATTAAAAAAAGGACTGGATGAGACGAAGGACCAGAGCTATGTGCTCTACAACCTGACACAGGAGCAGCTTTCCCACACGTTGTTTCCGCTTGGCAATTACCGTAAATCGGAGATCCGTGAGATTGCGGATGAAATGTATTTTGTCAATGCCCACAAGCCGGACAGCCAAGATATCTGCTTTGTGCCCGACGGGGATTATGCAGCCTTTATTGAGCGGTATTGTGGAAAAGAATTTCCGCACGGAGAATTTGTGACAGAGGATGGCACGGTGCTTGGCGAGCACAAGGGGCTCATCCGCTACACAACCGGACAGAGAAAGGGACTCGGACTTTCCTTAAAGGAACCGATGTATGTCGTAAAAAAAGATATCGAAAAAAATCAGGTTGTGCTTGGGCGCAATGAGGACCTGTTTACCACAACACTGGAGGCTAATGATCTTAACTGGATTTCGGTAGAAAAGCTGACTGAGCCGATGCGTTGTACAGCAAAGGCCAGATACAAACAAAAAGAGGCAAAAGCCCTGCTGGAGCCTTTGGATAACGGAAATGTCCGTCTGACGTTTGATGAACCGCAGCGGGCGATCACAGCCGGTCAGGCAGTTGTATTTTATGATGGAGACACTGTGATCGGCGGTGGCAAGATCCTATAGGTTGATTTTTGTGTTTCCAAAACAGAAGAGGCTTGTCTGCAACATGGTATCTTGCAGGATGCAGATAAGAGCAGAAAAATCACAAGAGGTACGAATATGCAGGAATTACTGGATATTGTAGATGAATATGGAAATCCGACCGGGCAGACGGTAGACCGGGAAAAAGCGCATGCCGAGGGCATTATGCACCGGACCTCCCATGTCTGGATTTTGAGAAAGAAAGCCGGAAAGGTAGAAATTTTGCTGCAGATGAGGAGTAAAATAAAAGACTCATTTCCGGGTTGTTATGATATTTCCAGTGCCGGACACATACCGGCAGGTGACGGATACAAGGAGTCGGCGATCCGGGAACTAAAGGAAGAGCTTTCTGTGGATGCATCGGAGGATGATCTTGTTTTTTGCGGAGACAGGATGGTCATCTGGAATGATGTTTTTGCCGGGAAACCGTTTCACGACAGGCAGTATTCCCGCGTTTTTGCGTTGTGGACAGATCGGGAGGAAACAGATTTTGTCCTGCAGAAAGAGGAAGTCGATGGCGTGAAATGGATGGAATTTGAAGCCTGCAGGGAGGCTGTAAGGAAAAATACCATTCCGCATTGTATTGTACTGGAAGAATTGAATATGGTATATGAAAATGCGGTTAAAAAAGCGGCTCGAGACAAATAGATATAACTTTTGACTATAACCGGTTACAAAACATTCATAATTGCCTTTAACCAAAAGATAGTGTAGATTTATTGCAGAAAGAAACAGATCTTTGATATACAGATTCTGTTTATAGTGTATAAAAGCGGAAAAGGTGATATATGGATATGAAACAGTTATTGTGCTATGGCGATTCGAATACATGGGGACTGATCCCCGGAACAAAAAACAGATATTCATGGGGTGTGCGCTGGACCAGTATTTTACAGGAGCATCTGCAAAAAAAGGATGTCCGTGTTTTGGAAGAAGGACTCTGCGGCCGGACAACGGTCTTTGAGGACTGCTACCGCAATGACAGACGCGGACTTGCTACGCTGCCTTTCATATTGGAATCACAGTATCCGGTGGATGCGGCGATCCTGATGCTTGGCACCAATGACTGCAAGGACTATTTTCACAATTCCGCATATGGGATTGCAAAAGGCTTATCACAGTGCGTAGATGAGCTTTTGCGTTTTATTTCGGCGGACAAGATTCTGGTCGTATCTCCGATCCATCTGGGAAAGGATGTATGGAAAGAGGAATACGATCCGGAATTTGGCTTAGAATCGGTGGATGTGTCCAAAAAATTAAAGGAAGAATACCAGAAAGTAGCTGATGAAAAAAAAGTTCATTTTCTGGCTGCATCGGATTATGCAGTGCCAAGTCAGGTCGATATGGAGCATTTGGATGAGTACGGGCATGCGGCACTGGCCGACCGGATCCTGGATTTTTTACAGCAGAAACAGATGCTTGAATAATGATAGTTTTTTTCATATAATGATGTAGGGCAAAAAGTGTTTTGTCCCTTTTGATACAACAGATATGAAAAGGAGGAAGGCGGATTTTAGATCAGCCGAACAGATTATGACATATGAATACAAGCCGGTTGGCGTCTGCTCACAAAATATTTCCGTGGAGCTGGATGGAGACGTGATCAAGTCTGTCCAGTTTGTTGGCGGTTGTAATGGCAATACGCAGGGCGTTGGTGCTTTGGTTGCCGGTATGAATGTAGATGAGGCTATTAAGAGATTGAGCGGGATCAAGTGCGGTTTCAGGAGCACTTCCTGTCCGGATCAGCTTGCACATGCGCTCGAGCAGGCTAAGGCAGCAGAAAAATAATGATTGTATAGCTGTGCTGAAAAAAATATCGATATAAAAATATACCGACCTTCAAAATGTCAGTTGATGATATTTGAAGATCGGTATTTTTATTTTTGCTACGGTCGCCCCAAAAGGCTGTTGACTGAAAAATCAGATAAATTTATCCAGTTCTGTTTCCACCTGTTTTCTCTTTTTGATATGAGGGTGATCGATGAGATTTACATTTTCTTTTTCGGATTGAGCACGCTGCTTTTTCTGCCGTACCGGAAATCGCAGCAATCTCCGTTTTCGGCAAGGGTCTTGGTGCGGGTCAGTTCAAGCCCCATCATATCGGCGAGGACATAATCCATCCGGCACAGATATTTGGCCAGCTCAAAGCAGCCCTCGTCGCGGCAGAGGTCGCAGATACCGCAGTTGTGATAGTCATAGCCAAGTACAAAATTGTCATTTTCGCCGCCCTCAATGATATCGACAACCCAGTCATTTTTGTATTTTTTTAAATGAGATTCCTCAGACCATTTTTTTCTGCCGGGCATTTTTTTGGGATCCAGATAACTGTCGGCATTCCCCATTACCTTGTGGAACAGGGCATTGTTGGACAGGCCGTTTTTGTAAAGTTCAAAGCATTCTTCCGGGGAGAGGCTGGTTTTTCTGTTCAGGGCGATGAAATATGCTCCCATGCAGTAGGAGCTCATGAGCCGGGATCTGCCAATGTCACCGGCACGTAAAAGGATTGTTTTGTATTCCTTTTTGATTGCCTTTTTGTCAAGGGTTAATTTCTGTCTTTTCGCTTCCTTCATGCAGGAGCTTAAGTAAAAATATCCAAAGAGTTTTTGTGAAAATCCGTATTTCATTTGATGCTTCCTTTCTGTGTGATTTTTTTACTCATTGCATGTCTCCTTTTGTAATATTTGTGATCTCCAGTTCTGCCTTTAGTCCATAGAGTAAAACATTCATAGCTTCCATAAAGGCCTTCTTCATTTTCTGCGGGATTCCATCCTGGCAGGCATCGTCGGCTATGATTTCACAGGCCATGGAAAACTCAGCCGAGGATAGCAGATATATGGTTTCCTTTGATGGCTGTTTTTTTGCAAAGCCTCTTTTATAGAGCTCTTTGTAATAATGAAAGGCAAATCCGGCGCTTCGTTCAACATAGATATCGCGGAATTTTTTCAGACATTTTCCGGTATCGTTTTTTAGGAGCATATGAAGGAGGCGGATGTCGCCTTCCAGCATCTGAATGGTACGAATGGAGACCCGGGAATACAGAATGCCGATCAGTTCGTCATCCGCCATGGCGGAAAAGTCGATGTCCATCATGGATTCGGTAATGCCCATTAGCTTCTGACCGCTTGCCTCAAACAGTTCGTCAAACATTTCCTCTTTTCCGGAAAAATGCTTGTAGATCGCACCTGCCGTGATGCCTGCTTTTGCAGCAATCTTCCGCATGGAGGCTTCCTGATAGCCGGATTCTAAAAATATTTCCATGGCACTTTTTAAAATTGCATTTCTGGTTTCTTTTGAACTTTCGCGGATAATAATACCTCCCTTTTGTGTGAACGGTTGTAAGCTGTTGCTAATTCTAATTGTCGTTTTTGTATATTTAATAAAAGCATTGATAGGTTGCTGGTTTGGTAAACACTGTTTACTTTATAGCATGAGGAAGACATAAAGTCAAGAAAATGCAGTTTTTATATGATTTTAATCTGTTGTCAGGTTGGTGGCTCTTTGTGTTATACTAATCTGTGGAATATCATTTTTCCGGCGAAAGACTGATTTTTTCAGAAGCAGGATTATGAGCCGGAACTTAAAATATAGACATAAGGAAAGGAATACAGGATATTATGGCATATACACCAGGAGATATTTATCAGTACATCGTAGATAACAATAAAGAGACGGAATTTTTGCAGGCAATTACCAACCGCAGACAGAATTATTCGATCGCCGAGATTACCGATAAAAAATTCCGGATAAAGGAAGGAAATCAGGTCAAATTTATTTCACCGCTTTACAAGATCAATACGCAGATAACGGATGATGATATTATAACTGCTGTATTGAACGGTCTGTATGTCAGCGCCTTTATATCAAGATATCAGGATGAGTATAATGTGCACTTTCTGGTGCATCCTTATCCGGAGACGATGAAGTCACAGTTTGAGGATACAATCTTATCGGATGTGCTCCGGTATATGATCATGATGACGATTGTAAGGCTGCGTCTGGACACACCCCAAAAGGTGGACGAGTACCTGAGATAGGAGGCGGTTTTGCAAACTGCCAGCCTTGAAATAAGGTGTAAAATAGAATACTATGATGTAGAAGAAAACACAGAATTGTTTGATATGAAGGAGAGAGCGTCATGACAATCACGCAGCTTAAATATGTAATCACAGTATCTTCCTCCAGTTCCATGAACGAGGCAGCGGGCAAGCTGTTTATCTCACAGCCAAGCTTATCGGCAGCCATCAAGGAGTTGGAAAGTGAAATCGGTATTGAACTGTTCCGCAGGACCAACCGCGGTATTACCGTGACACCGGAAGGAAAGGAATTTATCGGATATGCCAGACAGACCGTGCAGCAGTATGAGCTGATGGAGGCAAAGTATATCAGCAAAAAAGAGCTGAAAAAGAAGTTCAGTGTTTCAACACAGCACTATGCATTTGCGGTCAATGCATTTTCGGAAATGGTCAAGCAGTTTGGTATGGATGAGTATGAATTTGCAATCTATGAGACGCGGACCAATGATGTGATTGATGATGTCAAAAACTTCAAAAGTGAGATCGGTATTTTATATCTGAATGATTTTAACCGGAATGTACTCTCCAAGATTTTTCTGGACAACAATCTGGAATTTCATCCGTTGCTAAACTGTGGTATTTATGCTTATATGTGGAAAAAACACCCTCTGGCACAGGAAAAAAAGGTTAGCCTTGAACAACTCAACGATTATCCCTGTCTGGCATTTGATCAGGGAGACAACAATTCCTTTTACTTTGCGGAGGAGGTACTGTCAACTTATGAATACAAGCAGTTAATCCGTGCTAACGACAGAGCTACCTTGCTGAATCTGATGGTCGGATTGAATGGGTATACGCTTTGCTCCGGTATTTTGTGTGAGGATTTGAACGGCTCTGAATACTGCGCGGTCAAGTTGGATTCAGATGAGATCATGACAGTTGGATATCTGATCAGAAAGGGTATGACGATCAGCCCTTTAGGACAGAAGTATCTGGATGAGATCCTTAAATTCCAGGATAAAGCATTGAAGTAAGCATTGAAGTAAGAGGTATGCGGATATGGATGAATTAAAATACTATCTGGAGCAGATCTTTGCAGATGATGTGGTGCGCGTGATCATCAGCAATCCGAGGATGAAATCGGAGCCTGTAAATAAGATCGTTGCCGAGAAGAAACAGAATGGCTGGCAGATCGCATCTTATACACAAAAGCAGGTGTTTCATGAGAATGTAAGCGGTAGTTTAAACAAAACATCGGAGAATAGTCAGGAAGACGGAAACATGGGTTTAGAAATCAGCAGCCGTCTTTTTGAGTTAGCATCGGGTAACTATAAGCAGATCAATGCGTTTTCTGCGACAAAGGAGCATGTCATTCTGATTTCCAAAAAGGGTGCCTGCAATTATAAGGTAAAAAGAATTGCCAATGATACGATCCGGGTAGCGGGCGTACAGGCGGAGCACAACCGGAAAAAGAACTATATTCTGGAAGAGGGGACTAAGATAGAGCCCTTGATCGATATGGGGATTTTTACCAAAGAGGGTCGTGTGGTCAACTCCATGTATGATAAATACAAGCAGATCAACCGCTTTATTGAAATTTTGGATGATGAGATTTCCAAGCGCAGGATGGAGACTTTGCATGTCATAGATTTTGGCTGTGGCAAGTCCTATCTGACGTTTATTGTATATTATTATCTGACACAGATCCGGGGACTGAAGGTGGAAATGATCGGTCTGGATCTGAAGGAGGATGTGATAAAAAAGTGCAATCAGGCTGCTCAAAAATATGGTTATGTAAACCTACACTTTGAGATGGGAGATATCAATGGATATCACGCACCGTTTGATGTGGATATGGTCATTACCCTGCATGCCTGCGATACAGCAACCGATTTTGCACTGTACAATGCCATCTGCTGGAATGCGGATATGATTTTCTCGGTTCCTTGCTGCCAGCATGAACTGAATGGACAGATCAGACCGGAGAATCTGGAGATTTTATCCCGCTATGGAATTGTAAAGGAGCGTTTCTGTGCACTTGCAACCGATGCTATCCGTGCCAATCTGCTGGAATACTGTGGTTACAAGACACAGCTTTTGGAATTTATTGATTTTGAGCATACACCTAAAAATATCATGATCCGAGCGGTTAAGCGGCCGATGATGGCGCGTGGTTCCAACAAAAAGTATCTGGATGAAGTAGAGGCAATGAGAAAAGAATTTTTGTTTGAACCGAAGCTATATACTTTATTGGAGGAGAAATTCGGACAGGTATGATGTCAAGGATCTGTTTTGAAATAAGGAAAATTTTGAAAAAAGGATAGTTCGGAAGAAATGATTTTGAAGAGATGATTTTGAAGAGATGGTTTTGGAGAAATGGTTTTGAAGAGATGACTTGGAAAAAATGACTTTGGAAAATATAGAGGAGGCATAGGATTATGTCATTTGATAAAGCAAAAAAATACTTGGAAGAAAAGGGATATGCGGATCATATTATTGAGTTGGCAGATTCCAGCGCAACCGTACAGCTTGCTGCACAGGCACTTGGTGTGGAGCCGGGAATGATCGCCAAGACACTTTCTTTTCTGAATGGAGATAAACCGATACTGATTTTGGCAGAAGGAACTGCACGTATTGATAATCACAAATATAAAGATACCTTCCATGTCAAAGCAAAGATGATACCCTTTGACGATGTGGAACAGTACATTGGACATGCACCGGGCGGAGTGTGCCCGTTTGGAATCAACGATGGGATTGCAGTATATCTGGACGAATCCCTGAAAAAGTTTGATACGGTATATCCGGCTGCTGGCAATGATCACAGTGCAGTTAAGCTTACGATTGCAGAGCTGGAAGCTGTTGCAGGAGCAGAAGGCTGGGTAGATGTCTGCAAGGATGAGCCGGCTTAGAGGGATACTTCCTTTTGTGGAAGTTAGTTAGAGCTGGCAGGGTGACTCTTCAGGAAGCCGCAACAGAAGCGGGTGTATCCGTTGAGGAATTTGAAAATGAAAAGGACGAAAGTCTTTTTTAATATTCCTTATATTATGAATTTCTGATAATAATACAATAAATCTTTATCAAATCTTTATTTTTCCCTGATAAGCTTTCTCTATCAAAGAGAAAGAAGGGATATCGATGGAACTTATGCTTCAGACGACAGATCTTTGCAAGTCATTTAAAAAGCAGAAGGTTGTAAATCACGTTTCACTAAATATTGAAAAAGGAAAGGTATATGGTCTGCTTGGCCCGAATGGAGCCGGAAAGTCTACGACCTTAAAAATGCTCACGGGGATTTTAAAGCCAACTGCCGGAGAAATTTATTTTGGTGGGAAACCGTGGAACCGGGAATGTCTGTCAAGGATTGGTGCACTAATTGAAAATCCACCTGTTTACGGTAATTTATCAGCCAGAGAAAATCTGAAGGTACGGTCATTGTTACTTGGTGTGGATGAAAAACGGATTGGGGAAGTGTTACAGATGGTTTCGCTTACGGATACCGGGAAAAAGAGGGCTGGACAGTTTTCTTTGGGAATGAAACAAAGACTGGGTATTGCCATGGCTTTACTTGGAAAACCGGAGCTTCTGATTCTGGATGAGCCGACAAACGGTCTGGATCCGATTGGAATTGAAGAGCTGCGGGAGATGATCCGTTCTTTTCCAAAGCAGGGAATAACGGTTATTTTATCCAGTCATATTCTTTCCGAAGTACAGATGATAGCAGATCATGTGGGAATTATTTCAAACGGCATCCTTGGGTATGAAGGGGCGCTTGTACCGGGACAGGATCTGGAAGAGCTTTTTATGAAGGTCGTGAGAGAAAACCGGAAAGCAGGTGAGATTTATGATTAAAATCATAGAGGCGGAATATCTGAAGACGAAGCGATCCATGCGGCAAAAGCTTATCTGGGGGTGTCCGGTGATCACATTTGCAGTGGCGTTGATACTGACCCTGGGAATGACCAATTCCTATGCAGAAAGTGTTTGGAACTGGTGGTATTCTTTGTTGATGCAGGGGATGATCGCGATTATTTGTTATCTTTCCATGAAGCAGGAAAAGAAGGCAAATTATTACCATCTGATGACACTTCCGGTTAGCAGAAAAAAATTGATGCTTGGAAAGATTATTTTTATGGGATGTGTGGTTTTCATAGCCAATATCATTATTTTTACAGGAGCTTCGCTGGGCGGTTTTTTATTGACAACCCGTGTACCGGTAAAGGGAGCGGCGGCCGCCGTATTTCTTCTTACCATTGCACAATTATGGGAGATCCCGGTGGCTTTGTTTTTAAGTGAGAAGTTTGGCATGATACCGGAGCTGTTGATATGTTTGTTTCTTACTGTCTGTGGCGTGATCGTGGCTCAGACAGGAAAATGGTACTGGCTGATTTCTGCAGTTCCGATGCGGATTGTATGCCCTTTTTTACACATATTGCCAAATGGTCTTTGGGCGGAAGAAGGGCATCCGCTTTTAAACGAAAGTGTTGTTATACCGGGGCTTTGTCTATCTGTGATCTGGTTTATTGTGATCACGGTATTATTTCTTAAGTGGTTTGATAAAAGAGAGGTGAAATAGGAATGCTTCAAAAAAATCTGTGTGCAGACCTGTTAAAAATGAAACGGCTTCCCGTGACACTTGCCCATATTTTAATTCCTGTCATCATAAGTGGTATTTTTCTGAGTTACTATTCCTTCTCTGCATGGAGTGACCAGACAAAGGTCGTTGCCTTTTATCAGGCGGTTGGAGCCGGATTCCCGGTTTTGATCGGAATATTTACAGCAGGTGTGGTGGAACAGGAGCAAAATGCAGGAGAGTTTCAAAATCTGCTTACGTTACCTGAAAAGTGCGCGGCTTTTGTGTCAAAGCTTTTGCTTTTACTTATGTTTAGTCTGTTTGCTTTGTTGTTGACGGCTGTTTTATTTGGATTCGTGTTTGATGGATGGATTGCAAAAGATACGATGGGAATAAGCATACATCTGGCTGCGGTTTTCATTATGTGGTGTAGCAGTATTTCTGTTTATATATGGCAGTATATTGTGGCATTTACATTTGGAAAAGGCGTGTCGGCAGGTGTGGGCATTGCCTCAGGCCTTGTCAGTGCGTTGATGCTTACCGGACTTGGAGACTATGTCTGGAAATATACGTTTATTTCATGGACGGGACGAATGCCTTATATGTATCTGAAATGGATATTTGGAGAAGCAGGTGTAGGAAAAGAGCTTGTAACAGCGACCCTGTTTGGCTGTATATTTACCGTGGGCAGTATGATATATTATTTATGGTGGATATCACGTTTTGAAGGATGTAGAATATCGGAATAGAGGAATGGTATGGCGCAAATATTAGTGGTTGATGATGATAAGGCCATTTTGGATATGGTTGAAAATATTTTGAATAAGGATGGACACCAGATCACCAAGGTAAGCGATCCGGAAAAAATCGATGTAGAAAAGCTGCAGCTTTATGACCTGATCTTATTGGATGTTATGATGCCGGGAATGGATGGATTTTTACTGTGTTCAAAGATCAGAAAGCTGGTGGATTGTCCCATTTTATTTCTTACGGCAAAGACTGAGGAAAATTCTTTAGTCAACGGACTTGCACTGGGAGCTGATGACTATATCCATAAGCCCTTTGGGGTGATGGAGCTTCGTGCGCGGGTTCTGGCACATCTGAGAAGGGAGCACAGGGAGCATTCCGTCAGGATGGCGCTTGGCAGGAGCTGTTTTAATTTATCCTTAAAGCAGATGTTTGTGGACGAACAGGAAATTACGCTTACAAAAGCCGAGTATCAGATTTGTGAATTTCTGGCAAAAAACAGGGGTCAGGTATTTTCCAAAGAACAGATATTAGAGCAGGTATTTGGATTTGACAGTGAGAGCAATGACAGCACGATCATTACACATATCAAAAATATAAGGATGAAACTCTCAGATTATGATTATATGCCGATAAAAACGGTTTGGGGGATTGGATATCGATGGGAAGAATAAAAAAGCGAAGCAATACGTTGAGCCGGATATTTATGGAATATGTGCTGGTCATGCTGGGAGCACTGGTAATCTTAGCTTCGGGTACGGTTTTTGCTTTCCATATTCTGGTAAATACTGGCTGTGTTTATCCTGCTAATTATGCGGAGCGAAAGATTGATGAATCATATGATCTTATTTTAAATACGGATGAAGTGACAGAGGATATGATACCGCCGCTTTGCCAGTATATTATTTTTTCTTTGGATGGTCAGAAGCTTGGTGGAAATATGACGGAGGAGTCAGCTAAAATAGCGTGGGATGTTGTCACTCGTCAAGGTGCAACCGGAAATTATTTTTATAAGGTTATTGAACGAAAGACGGAATATGTTGTTTTGCAATACCGTCTGATACCGCAGTACCGGTCTGTTTTTTTGAGAGAGCATTTCATCGGTCCACAGAATTTACTGACGACGATATTTCTTTTAGGCGGAATTGCAATTATCATTCTGCCGTCTGTGCGTTTTGGAAAAAGAATAAAAAAATGTATGCAGCCGATGATGCAGGCTGTGGAAAAAATCAAAAATCAGGAACTGGAATATGAGGTAGCTTATTCCGGTATCAAGGAGTTTGATGACTGTATTTTATCCATTGATGAGATGCGGTTTACATTGAAGGATGCGTTAGAAAGGCAATGGAAGACTGAGCAGGATAAAAACAGGCAGATGTCTGCCTTGGCGCATGATATCAAAACACCGCTTACGGTTGTAAGAGGAAATGCGGAGCTTTTATGTGAAACAGAGCTTTCCGGGGAGCAGAGACAAAACACGCTGCATATTATCAACAGTGCTTTGCAGATACAGGATTATGTACAGAAGTTGATAGATGTGACAAAGTCGGCAGCAGGCATCACAAGCGCTCCGGAAAAGATTGATACAAAAGCTCTTCTTGACGATATTAAAAAACAGACTGAGGGTCTGTTGGAAATTTACCATCTTGCCATGAACTGGGAGGAAAAACGGGACAGTCAGACATTAACTATAGTATATGATCAGGTGGTACGGGCTGTTATGAACATTATCCAGAATGCGGCTGAGCATACACCGGAAGGTGGCTGCATCCGTATTCATGTTGAGGAAGAAAAAGAAAGCCTCAGGTTTACGGTGGAGGATAGCGGAAATGGATTTACAAAAGAGGCATTGTTACATGGAGCTGACCAGTTTTTCATGGACGATACAAGCCGGAGCGGGGAAGCGCATTATGGAATTGGATTGTTTTTTGCAAAAACGGCTGCTGAGAACCATGAAGGAGAGCTGGTACTGGAAAATTCCGAAGAGACCGGTGGAGCAAAGGTGGAAATCAGCTTCCGAAGTTTTCGATAATGAAAAATGATGTCTGCTGTGTGTAAAACAAAAAAGACAGAAAATTAATAGCAGGGTATAACAACCGCTTGTAATAGCTTATGGCTATAACAGGCGGTTGATTTTATGTATTAGCCTGAAAAAAGTCTCTAATGTTATACTATCATCTGACTAAATCATACAAAAACAGTATGGATTAACAGCTGATTTTAAAATAAAACACAAGGAGAGCTTAATATGGAACTTGGAATTGAAAGTCGATGTATTCACTTGGAGAATGATTATGGTAAGGAGCGTTTCGGAGCGATCAGCGTGCCGATTTATCAGACTGCAACCTTTGCACATCCGGGACTGGGACAGAGCACCGGTTATGATTATACGAGAATGCAGAATCCGACCAGAGAGTATCTGGAAAAGACGGTAGCAGCATTGGAAAAAGGTACAGATTGTATTGCTTTTGCATCCGGAATGGCGGCGATCACAACGGTTATGGAGTTGTTTGAGCCAGGAGATCATTTGATTGTGGATAAGGATTTGTACGGTGGTACCATTCGACTTTTCGACCATATCAGCAAGAAAAACGGTATTGAAGTGACCAGTGTAAATTGCTGTGAAGATCCGGTAGAAGCTTATATCAGACCGGAGACCAAGGCTGTTTTTATTGAGACGCCCACAAACCCGATGATGAATGTGACAGACATTGAGGCACTGTCAAAAATCACCAGGGCACATGGTCTTTTACTGATTGTTGATAATACATTTTTATCGCCCTATCTGCAAAATCCGCTGGAGCTGGGAGCAGATATCGTTATCCACAGCGGAACAAAATATCTGGCGGGTCACAACGATACCATTGCCGGATTTACAATTGTCAAAGATGAAGCATTGAGTGAGAGACTTCGTTTTATTTTCAAGACAACAGGCGCTGGCTTATCGCCCTTTGACAGCTTCCTTGTCATCCGTGGCATCAAGACATTGGCTGTCCGGATGGACAGAGCGCAGGAAAATGCCCGGAAGCTTGCAGAATGGCTGCTTACTCAGGAGAATGTGACCAAGGTGCTTTATCCGGGACTTCCCGATCATCCGGGATATGAGATCATGAAAAAACAGGCCCGCGGTTTTGGCGCGATGCTGACCTTTGATGTAAAGGATAAAGAGACAGCCGAGAATCTGTTAAATCACGTAAAGCTGATCCAGTTTGCAGAAAGTCTCGGCGGCACGGAAACCTTGCTTACATATCCGCTTACCCAGACACATGCTGATGTACCAAAGGATGTGCTGGCACAAAACGGTATCACGGAGGCTACGCTCAGAATGTCCGTCGGAATAGAAAATATCGATGATCTGATCCGGGATCTGGAGCAGGCATTCCACTTATAAATTTAATCCAATTAAAAACAGACAGAACGAACTGTGAGATAACAACAAATCAGCAGACAGAACAAAAGGTGGAACAATACATGAAAGACCAGCAAACACAACAACAGACCGAACGCAATCTGGATTTTGACCGCGTCATCGACCGGTATCATACAGACTGCCTCAAATATGATTTTGCCACAGAAAGAGGAAGAGCTGCGGATATCCTGCCCTTATGGGTAGCCGATATGGATTTCCAGATTTCTTCCTATGTCCAGGATGCTTTGTATGAGCAGGTAAAGCATGGTATTTACGGCTATACGGACACACTGGATGATTACATGGATGCCGTCAATGGATGGGCAAAAAAGCATTATGGATACGAGATTAAAAAAGAAGACCTTGTCAAGACACCGGGCGTCGTATATGCGATCGCGATGGCGGTTCAGGCATTTACAAAGGAAAATGAGGCGGTGCTGATCGGGCAGCCGGTTTACTATCCCTTCAGCGGTGTGATACAGGATAATCACAGAAAGCTTGTGAGCAGTGATCTGGTTTATGATGAAGAGACACATACCTATTCGGTTGATTTCGATGATTTTGAAAAAAAGATCGTGGAAAACAATGTCCGTCTTTTTCTCTTGTGCAATCCCCACAATCCGGTTGGAAAGGCTTATACCAAAGAGGAACTGGCACACATGGGTGAGATATGCAGTAAGCATGGGGTAACTGTTTTCAGTGATGAGATTCATGCCGATTTTATCTGGGACGGACCGCATCAGGCGTTTATCACGGCAAAGGAAGGCTTGGAGCAGATTGCCGTGACAGCGACTGCACCGAGTAAGACCTTTAATCTGGCAGGACTTCAGATATCCAACATTGTGATCAAAAATAAAGAGCTTAAAAAGAAATTTCAGGCCGCCATTGATGCATCCGGCTACAGTCAGTTAAATGCAGCGGGACTGACAGCCTGCAAGGCGGCTTATCAGCATGGTGAGGTCTGGTATGAGGCTGTAAAACAGTACATCAAAGATAACATTGCATTTATGGAAAACTATCTTGAGGCAAACTTACCGCAGCTTAAGATGATCCATCCACAGGCAACATATCTGACCTGGGTTGACTGTCGGGCATTGGGATTGTCTGATAAGGAACTGGAAAATTTCATAGAAAAGAAAGCACATCTATGGCTGGATGGTGGATTTATTTTCGGAAAGACCGGCAGGGGATTTGAACGGTTTAATGTTGCCTGTCCGAGGAGCACTCTGGAAAAAGCTTTAGAGCAGTTGAAGGATGCCATAAGCATGATTCTTTGACAAATACGGGTGATATAGTCAATGCCTATAACTGGCTCTTAAATAATGCGAATGCCCAAAGCATTGACAAAAGAGGCAAAGAAACTTAAGATAGCAACTGTAGCAAATGAAATCATACAAAACAAGTAGGAAATAAATAAGCGAGAAACAAGTAAGCGAGAAACAAGTAAGCATCTGCTTACAAGTCATCGAAAAAGTCATTGAAAGGTACACCATGGATCAGATAGAACAGAAAATCATTCAAATCATAGATGAAAAGAAAGATGAGATCATTGCTTTCGGACGTGACATATACACACATGCGGAGCTTGGATACAAAGAATTCCGTACATCCGAAAAGTTCAATGATTTTATAAAGGATAGGGTCAGCCGACTGGAAACAGAGATTGCGATCACCGGTTCCAAGGCCTACATCAATGAAGAAAAAAAGGACAACTTTTCACTGGCACTGATCGGAGAGCTGGATGCACTGCGTATCCCCAATCACAAATATGCCAATCCCGAGACACAGGGAGCACATTGCTGCGGACACCACGCACAGCTTGCCGGAGTGATCGGAGCTGCATTTGCACTGACAGATCCGGAGATTTCCAAGGCTTTGGACGGACAGCTCGTATTTATGACAACACCCGCTGAGGAATACGGAGAGGTTGCTTTTAAAAACACTCTGGTCGAAGCCGGAAAGATCCGTTACGGCGGCGGCAAGTGTGAGATGATCCGGATCGGCGCTTTTGATGATATTGATGCGGCTCTTACACATCACATTGCAATGGACGGTGTGAGCTTAGGCGACGGAAGTGGCAACGGATTTGTTTCCAAGGTCATCAAGATCAAAGGAAAGGGAGCTCATGCCGCAGGAGCCAAGGAGGAAGGCATCAACGCGTTGTACGCTGCTAACCTCGGATTACAGGCTCTGGCTTTCAATAAAGATACTTTTTATGAAAAAGACTGTGTCCGCGTTCATCCGATCATGACAAAGGGCGGTGATCTGGTAAATGTCGTTCCGGAGGAAGCCGTTTTAGAGACACTGGTAAGAGGAAAGACAATTGAAGCATTTACCGATGCAGCCTACAAGACAGACCGTTCCTTCAAGGCAGGGGCAGAGGCACTCGGAGCCGGATACCGGATCGAGACCATGCCGGGATACCTTCCCTCCATTCCACAGGATGTACCGCAGGAGCTGTTAGCACTGGCTAAGGAAGCGGCCGGAGATAAACCGGTCCGTCAGATCCCGAAGGACAGCCATTCGGGCGGATCCACCGATCTGGGAGACTTAGAGCAGCTGATACCGGTTCTGACCTTTCATACCGGCGGCGTGACAGGAAGCGGACTGCATGCATCCGACTTTGATGTTGTAGATGAAGACGAGGCTTATGTATTGACGGCAAAGCTGTTTGCACTTTTTGCATACCGCATGTTAAAGGATGATGCAGCCCTGGCAAAGAGCATGAAAAACAATTACAAGCCATGCTTTGCCAATAAAGAAGAATACATTGAACTGATGGAAACATTTTATTCGGTAGAGGAAAAAGAACACGAATAAAATAATTTAAAATACAGCGTTTGATTTGGAGGATGAAACGATGGGAAAAGAAGCATATGAGATTACCGGGACCGTGGACCGGGCTCTGATGGTAGATCAGATCCGTAAGGCAGCCAGACAGTTTGCCATGCAGTATTTCCACTTCTGCAAAACCTTATATGACAGATACGGACATGACGTTGCCAAGGATATTGTCAGGGAAACCGTTTTCAATCTGGCGGTTGACCGAAGCAACCGGATCCGGGAAAAATCCCTTGCACAGGGTAAGAAAGCAGACACGGTAGCAGATTTTATGTCAGATATCGATCTTCCCTTTGAAGGATGGATACCGGAATGGGGTGAGGATCACTGTCCGTACGCGGAGGTATGGAGAACTTACTATGACAAGTATCCATGGTTTCGCGAGTTCGCACCGTTTTACTGTGACGTTATCGATACGACAACGATTGAAAATTATTCGAAATGTCTGTCACACCGGATCACGCAAAACGTTCTCAATGAGGGAACGGCGTGCCTGAGAGAGTATTTTGAAAGTGACAGCGTCAAGAAGGGAGAATACACCTATGGCTAAGCCGGAGATAAAGAGAAAGAAAAAATTTACCGTGATCAATGTATTGCAGATCATCACTCTGCTTGCACTGCTTGCATATATGCAGATCGCAGTTGATACAGGAAAGATCAGCAAAATATTTATCGCAAGCCCCACGATGATCATTGAGGAAGCGGTGGAGATCATTACCGATCATACGCTGTTACCGCATTTGATCCTGACACTGGAAGAGGTACTTGTCGGTTATGGACTGGCTGCTTTGGTCGGCATCACGGTCGCACTGATCTGGACACTGTTTCCGAAGCTTGAAGAATATATGGATGTTTTTTGTTCCGCAATCATGGCAGTTCCCAAAACTGCAATCTTACCCTTGCTGATTTTGTGGTTTGGTATTGGATTTAAGTCAAAAGTCATGCTGGTATTTCTGTTTTCCGTATTCCAGATTTTATACAATACGGTAACAGGTGCAAGACAGACAGAGGAAAAATACCTGAAGGTAGCCAAGGTATTTCAGGCAAACCGGATCCAGACGGTATTTCAGATTATGATCCCGTCGGCACTTCCGTCCATGTTCAACGGATTAAAGTTAGCAGCCGCTACCGCATTGACCGGTGTTATCTTTTCGGAAATGCAGTCAGCAAAAGGCGGACTTGGATATCTGCTTTCCGAAGCGCAGAACCTGTTAAATTCCGCAAGGATGTTTTTTATCATCATCCTGGTAACGGTAATATCCGTTTTGTTTGTAAAACTGATCGCCCTGATTGAATTTTCTGTCTGTCATAAATGGCAGAATAAGGTAAAGTGACATTGAAAAAAACGGACAATCACACAGATAACAATTGCAAATACACAAATAACAATTTTACATGCCATCGGTAGTTGAGATTGTTTAAATAAAATTTATGAGGAGATTACTATGAAAAAGAAACTTTTAGCAACACTGTTAACCCTGACCCTTTCGCTTGGTCTTTTAGCCGGATGCGGATCAACAGAAGCTGCTTCTGACAGCCAGAGCACAGACACACAGGCAGAAAGCGATGATGATACGATCGTGATCAATACCTGCCTGGCAACCGGTATGACAGGTGCTGTCAACAATTTTGCCATTGAAAAAGGTTTATACAAAGAGCTTGGAATTGAATTTAACAATGTAGAATGGTCATCCAACGATGAAGTTCTTTCCCTGATCACAAGAGGTGAGATTGATTTTGCGGATGGAGATCCTTCCGCTTACATTCCCGGTATTTCCAACGGTGTGCCCGCAAAGCTTGTCGGTAATATGTGGAGATATTCCGGATGCTACTGGCTGATCGCCAAAGACGGAATTGACAGCATTGCAGATTTAAAAGGTAAAACCGTAGGTACTGCAGCTGCTGCAGGCGGAATGAAGCTTTCCGTATTAAAGATGTTGGAATCCGAAGGCATTGGTGAGGATGATGTTGAACTGGTAGCAAACGGTATATATCAGGGAGCATATGCAACCTTTACTTCCGGTGAAGTAGATGCAACGATTATCCACAACCCTTATGCTGCATTGGCAGAAGCTGAAGGTACCGGACATATTTTAGGACGTGCATGGGATTATATTCCGGATTACTACACAGGTACATTGATCGCATCTGACCGTATCATCAACGAAGAGCCTGAAAAACTGCAGAGAGTGATCACTGCTTACTACAAAGTACATGAAGAAGTAAAGAACGAATATTTTGATGAATTTATCGCATGGGCTGCCGAAAAGATGAACACAGACGAAGAGGTTATGAGAAAGGCCGTTGAATCAGAAATCGACGTATGGACTGATTACCCGGTTATCCCGGTTGACCGTGTCAACAATACCATCGATATCCTGCATCAGTATGGATGGCTGGATGAAAATGTAACTGCAGAAGGTACTTATGACAATACCTTTGCTGAAAAAGCAGCAGAAGAGCTGGGACTGGAAGATCCCTACAAATAAAAAGATAATATCGGAACAGATATGGCAATGGAAGTCCATTGCCGCAAATAAACACACATATGCGGATTTTTGATCGGATGCATATGGGAATCGGAGGAATATATGCCTGCAATAAAAGCAAACAACATTGAAAAATACTATCAGAGTGCCGATAAGGAACTGGTACATGCGTTGGACAACATCAGTCTTACGGTCAACGACGGAGAATTCGTTGCCATTGTAGGTCCCTCCGGTTGTGGTAAAAGTACATTTCTGGAAATTGTAGCCGGTCTGCTGTCCGCAGATGGTGGTGAGATTTATCTGGATGATGAAAAGATCACAGGGACCAGCCGTGATATCGGCGTTGTTTTTCAGGATGCGTCCTTATTTCCATGGAAGACCATTAAAAAGAACATCGCTTATGGAATGGAGATTGCAAAGGTTCCGAAGGATGAGCAGGAACGCCGTCTGAAACGTTATATCAAGATGATGAATCTGGAAGGCTTTGAAAACAAATATCCTTCACAGCTGTCCGGTGGTATGAAGCAGAGAGCCGGGATTGCCCGTACACTTGTGATGAATCCCAAGGTCATTCTGATGGATGAACCTTTCAGTGCGGTCGATCATCTGACAAGGTGCACTCTGCAGGAAGAGCTGATGAAAATCCGCGAGGAAGAAAAAAAGACGATTTTATTTGTCACCCATGATATCAATGAGGCTGTTTACCTGGCAGACCGTGTTATCCTGTTCAGTCCCAGACCTTCTGTCATTCAGGAGGAGTACAAGATCAATCTTCCTTATCCGCGTCACAGAGAGGACGATTATCTGGCGCAGAAGGCAGCCACAATCATGAAGGATATCAGCCGCGGCAGAAAGACGGATGATGATATTGAGTACTTTATCTAAAGTTGGAATATAAATCAGAAAACACAAAATCAAGAAAAGTAAACACAAGATACAGGAGGCAGAGACATGGCAAGTGTAGATACCAGTATGGATTATATGTCCAGAGAAGAAGTAATGGCAATCTGGAATGCAAATATCAATTTAACAGATGAAGAGCTGCTTGCAATGGAGGAAGATGAATTCCGCGCCCGCGTAAGGGAAAGATGTCATCACACCTTGGAAATTCAGGTTTATCATGCACAGCACAGAGACAAAAAGCTTTCGCCCACACAGGCGGATTATGCAAAACGTCTGATGCGTCTTTGGAAAGAAAGAGGGCTGTCAACGGATCTGCCGGAATACCGGTATGTATCTTTTCTGATCGATACGGCAGACAAGCTCGCAAACGGTGAGCATGTGGATCTTTCCGCATACAAGCCAACACCTGTGACAAAAGAAATGGAAGATGCCTTTTTCACGATTTTAAAGGAACGCCGTTCCGTCCGTGAATTTACCGATGAAGAGGTTCCGGATGAGCTGATCGACAAGGTATTGGAAGCAGGACTTTGGGCAGCACACGGCTGTAATGTTCAGTCTATCCGTTACGTAGTAGTACGTGAAAAAAATGAACCGGGATTGTTCCGTGGAAGTGATGTTCCGGGGGGACCGGTGCATCTGGTCATCTGCCAGGATATGAGATGCTATCGTGCCAATTCTTTTACACCCCGCAGAAACCAGCTTTTGGATGCCGGCGCAGCAGGACAGAATATCGTACTTGCAGCGCATGCAGCAGGTTTGGAAAGTGTATGGCTGACCTTCCCCAATGAGGAATTTTGTGACAGACTGCGTGAAAAATTCAATCTCCCGGATTATGTCCGTCTGGTAACCTATGTGGATGTCGGATTTGGAGCGCAGACACCGCATCCGCCGCTTCGATGGGATGTTAAGGATACCGTGCTTGGCAGGTTTTAAATCTGATATCAGAGAGATTAAAAAAGCTTTCAATTTTTTAGTTATAGTATAAATCTATAGCAAGCAATAGAATTTAGGAATAGGAAATAGGGTGTCAATGTATTGACATCCTATTTTTTATGGAATACAATCAGATTATCAAAAATCCTACTAAACGAGTAGGAAAAAGGAGGAGCCTATGCGTAATGTAAAGATGCGTCATATCAGACTGACCATGCGATGTTGTCGCAAGGCGGCAGATGATCAGATGAAAACCAATAAAGCTGTCTGAAGATTTCAGACAAGCTTCCAATGATAAAAGAAATTTGATACACTTATAGATAAGAATAATGAAAGAAAGATAAAATAATAAAAGAAAGATAATTGTAAATATCAGGAGGAAACAAACATGAGTCAGATTAAAAAAAGCGCAGCAGAATTAATTGGAAATACACCGATTTTGGAAGTAAGCAACTATAGCAAAGACGCAGGAGCAACCGAAGCAACCATTCTTGCAAAATTAGAGTACTTAAATCCCGCAGGATCCGTAAAAGACCGTATTGCATTGGCGATGATCGAGGATGCTGAAAAGAAAGGTATTTTAAAACCGGGTGCAACTATCATTGAGCCTACAAGCGGAAATACCGGTATTGGTCTTGCAGCCGTAGCGGCAGCAAAGGGATACAAAGCCATCCTGACACTGCCCGATACCATGTCTGTAGAAAGAAGAAATCTTTTAGCAGCATACGGTGCAGAGCTGGTATTAACAGAAGGTGCTAAGGGAATGAAGGGTGCCATTGCCAAGGCAGAAGAATTAAAAGAAAGCATTGAAGGATCCGTAATCCTCGGACAGTTTGTAAATCCTGCCAATCCGGCAGCACACAAAGCAACAACCGGTCCTGAAATCTGGGAGCAGACAGACGGAACTGTTGATATCTTTGTAGCAGGTGTTGGTACAGGCGGAACCGTAACAGGTGTTGGTGAATACTTAAAATCCAAAAATCCCAATGTCAAGATCGTAGCTGTAGAGCCCGCAACAAGCCCTGTATTATCTAAAGGAACTCCCGGAGCTCACAAGATCCAGGGTATTGGTGCCGGCTTTGTACCGGAAGTCCTCAATACCAAGATCTATGATGAAGTCATTGCAATCGAAAATGAAGATGCATTTACAGAAGGCAAGAGATTTGCCGTAACCGAAGGTATTCTGGTAGGTATCTCATCCGGTGCCGCATTGAAGGCAGCTACTATTTTAGCAAACCGTCCGGAAAATAAAGGCAAAAACATCGTGGCATTACTTCCCGACTCAGGAGACAGATACCTGTCTACACCTTTATTCGGAAATCACTAAAAACATACTAAGAAATATCTTGTAAAGGTTTTTGTAAAGTATTTTAAATGACAGTCTTTTTTAAGGCTGTCATTTTTGTTATAATGGGAGTTACGGCATTATAACTGGATCATAATAGCCCTTTCTGATTCGTATTTCAGGATACAATAAAATATAAAAATAAGCGGTCTGTAAAGAAGTATGATACAGACCATAGCAGGAGAGAAGCATATGAAAATTTTAGTATACGGGGCCGGTGTGACCGGAAGCTTTTTATGTCATGCATTGTGTGACAATGGACAGGATGTAGAGCTTTTGGCGCGTGGCGACAGAAAAGAGATTTTGTCGGAAGAAGGGCTGGTGCTTCACCATTATTTTGGCGGTGCTGTGACAACGGATCATCCAAAGATCGTTGATGCAGTCGGCAACGGACATTATGATGTGATCTTTGTTGCCATGCCGTATCGTCAGATGCTGGAAGTGACAGAGAGCGTTGCAAAGGCCGATGCTGATACCGTGATCTTTGTCGGCAACAACATGCATGCAAAATATATTGAAAAAACAGTACAGGAGCTTTCACCGGCTAAAAAGAATGTGCTTTTCGGATTGCAGGAAAATGGTGGCGAAAGACGCGGAATGCTTATGATCAGCGTGTGCGACGGAAACGGCAGCATGACGATCGGTCCGGTAAAGCCGGATAGAGCTGCCGCAGCTGGAAACCAGGATGAAATCACAGAGGGAGCGGCTGCAGTCGGAAACCAGGATGGAACTACAGGCAATGCAGCTGATTATGAGAACGTCCGCCGGATGCTTGAAGGTATGTTTGTCAAAACAGGTTATGAGCTTAACTGGGTTTCCGATATGGATGCATGGTATAAATGCCATTTAGCAAAGATCCTGCCACAGGCTTATCTGACTTATGCATTAGAATGCAATTTGTATAAAGCAACCATGAAGCAGATCGCGCTTTCGCTGGATGCTTCTTATGAGGCATACCGCACACTGCGGGAAATGGGATATGAGATTTTACCCGAAGGCAGTGAGCGCCATTATAAAAAAAGCCCCAGCCGGTTTTTTACCGTGACCACCAAGCTTTTTGTTATGACAAGGACACAGCTGGGTGAAATGGAGATCAGCAGTTACTATCAGCAGGCTGTCCGTGAAATGGAAGATCTGAGTATGGATTTTTCCAAGCTTTTAGGCATCAGGGAAGATGAGATGAAGGCTTGGAAGAAATTGAAAGGGCAGATGCCATCATGGAAAAAACTGCATAAGACCTGAAAAAGCAAAAATAAAAAACAGAAAATAAAAAACCAGAAAATGAAATAGAAAGCCCTGAGTTTGTATGAAAAAACATACAAACACGGGGCTTTTTAATTATTTCAAAAATCCTTCGATGATTTTCTGTTCTGCTTCTTCTTCGGTCAGACCGAGTGTACAAAGCTTGATGATCTGCTCGCCCGCGATCTTTCCGATGGCTGCTTCGTGGATCAGGGATGCATCAATGTTTCCGGCATGAAGCTCCGGTGCTGCATTGACAATACCGTTGCCTGCAAGGATACCGTCGCATTCGGAATGACCGGTACATCTGCAGTTTCCGCGGATAACGGAATGGTATTCCTGAAAAGAGTTACCTTTGGCTACCGAACGGGAAACCAGATCAACCGCACTGTCGTCACCATCCATGGATACATCAAAATCAGAAGAGACCTTTTCATCCTTGTCGGTCAGCAGACGCTCACGGATGATGAGCTTGGCTCCGGCTGCCAGCCTGGCTTTGGTCGAACGCTTGGAATGACTGACACCGCTGATCTGCATGGTATCCATTTCCAGATAGGAATCCTCAGCCATTTCTACTTCTGTAACCGGATCGATATTTCTTTCTCCGGTACCTTTACCGGTTCCGATATGTTTTTCCTTGTAAACGACTTTGGCACCCTTTCCGATGAGAAAGCGGTGGATACCGTTGTGGCTGGCTTCTTCGGCACCGTCGGAATGGACGCCGCAGCCGGCTACGATGATAACGTCGGCGCCGTCCTCTACGATGAAGTCATTGTATACAACATCGTGAACACCGCTGTGTGTGACGCAGGCCGGAATGTATACGGTTTCCTGTTCATCCTTGCAGCTGATGTGGATATCAATACCGGGCTTATCTTTTTTGGCTGTGATCTTAATGTGCTTGGAAGATTGTCTGGCCACACATCCACTGTCTTCACGGATATTGTAGGCTCCTTTAAATTCTCCTTTATAATCAGATACTTCTGCTAAAAGCTTTTCTGTAATCTCATTCATCGTGACAGTTCTCCTTTGTTGTGATATGCATCGGACATGCACATTGCCGGTTATCGGATAAGAGTCCGGGAAGGACTTCTTCCCTCGGACCGAAGGTTGTGATCCGGCCGTCTGTTACAACAGCCACGTAATCGGCAATCTCCATAATGCGTTCCTGATGGGAAATGATGATCAGAGAGCGGCTGCTGTTTTTTTTGATTGCTTCAAAGGCATTGATCAGGTTGGAAAAGCTCCAAAGATCGATTCCGGCTTCCGGTTCGTCAAAAACCAAAAGCTCGGCACCCTTGCGATTTAATACAGTGGCAATTTCAATACGCTTGCTTTCACCGCCGGATAAAGATGCATCTACCTCACGATCAATATATTCCTGCGCACACAGACCAACGGTGGAAAGCATGCTGCACAGCTTGTCCTCAGGAAGCTTTTCTTCGCCGGAAAGCTCCAAAAGATCGCGGACCGATAAGCCCTTGAAACGGACGGGCTGCTGGAAAGCATAAGCGATTCCTTTGCGCGACCTGTCTGTGATGGACATATGGGTAATGTCCTCACCATTATAAATAATGCTTCCTTCGCTGATTTCATAAAGTCCGGCAATGACCTTGGCAAGTGAAGTTTTACCGCCGCCGTTTGGTCCGGTGATGACAGTCAGTCTGCCTTCGGGTACGTTAAGATCAATACCTTTTAATATTTCTTCCCCATCCTGGGTTTTCCAATGAATGTTTTTCAATTCGAGCATGGTTGTTTCCTTCCGGTTTTTATAATAGTATTTCCGATTTCTTCCATATCAAACAGGTTATGTTAATAATCTGCTCAACAGATCATAACAGTATTTGTCAGGAATTCTATTCAACAGATTATTACAATCTAAAACATTTGTCAAAATTCCTGTATAAAAAAGCTTCTGCAAAAGGATTCTGACATAATTTATGAACGTGTTAAAAAATATGCTGTAAGAGATATCGGAATAAGGCTGTGGTCTTTACTTATACTTTTTGAGCGATTATAATAAAAAACGGAGGGCTTACACATGAAAAAAAATATAAAATCTTTAAAACAAAAAATGATCATTGTACTGATTCCACTCCTTGTGATCGCTTTTCTGGCAGTTTTTCTGGTTACGTATTTTACTACAAGGACCATTATTCTGAAGGAAACGGAGGATAAGGTGCAAAATGGGGTTGATGCGCTGGATTATCACGCATTGTCCGATTTCAACAAGATTTTGGGACTGATAGAAAATGTACAGTGTTCAGTAGAAAGAAGCTGTCAGACAGAGGAAGATATCAGGGATTATATTTATGCAATCGGTGACGCATACCCAGAGACCATTCCGACCGGTATTTACTGCGGTCTTGAAAGTGGCACTTACATAGACAAAATGTGGACGCCGGATTCTGACTGGACAATGAAAGAACGCCCATGGTATAAGGATGGTCTGAAAGCTGACAACGTGACATTGGGAGAGATGTATCTGGATGCTGATTCCGGCAAATACATTGTTTCCGTTTTTGCCAATATCAAAGATGATGCAGGAAAGGTGATTGGTGTTATTTCAGCCGATGTTCCGATGGATTCCATTGTGACCGTTATTCAGGAGACGCATATCATGGATGGTGACAATATCTACGGCGTTGACAAAAATACAGGAATTGTTTTTGCCGATGAAAATGTGACTGAGGAAAAAAGTGTTTTTGAATCATCCGATCCGCTCGATCAGAAGGTGGCTGAGATGATTTCTGCCGATACGGTCAACAGCTTCCAGCAGTTGGGTGACACTTATATCTGGATAAACAATATTCCGGATACCGGATTTTATGTTGTATTTACAGCGGATAAGGCAGCTGTTTTCAAGGATCTGAACCAGCTTCGCCTGCAATCCTTTTTGATCAGTATTGCCGGTATTCTGGTCCTGTGTGCGGCGGTTTATATGATCTTAAAGGGTGGTCTGGCTCCGCTTACCAAATTGAATCGTTCCATTCTGGTAATGGAGAAGCTTGATTTTTCTGAACCGATTGATATCAACAGCAAGGATGAGATCGGACAGATTGCGATCTCACTCAATGCGATGTCAACCAGTATCAAAAATATGATTTTGGATATGAAAAAATCCATTGCGGATATTGATACCAATGCCAATCTTAATTCTACGGCAGCAAGATCATTGGCTGTGGCTTCCGACAATCAGTATCATACCGTCAATGCTTTGTCGGATACCATGAATGAGCTGAATCATGCGATTGAAATGATTGCCGACGGTGCTACCAATCTGGCTGCAACGGTTTCGGAGACCTCTGATGAGATCAATCTGGCAGACGGTGTGATCACCAAGACCAAAAAAGAAATTGACGCCGGTCACAAGACCATGGGCAATATGACAGAGACGATGTCAGCGATCACATCTTTGTCCGATGACCTGAAACAGGCGATCATAGATGTAAATGAAGGCTTGAACGGAATTTCCGAGATGGTGGAAATGATCAGTGAAATCGCCAGCCAGACCAATCTGCTTTCCTTAAATGCTTCGATTGAAGCTGCAAGAGCAGGAGAGGCCGGACGTGGATTTGCCGTTGTGGCGAGCGAGATCCAGAAACTGGCTGACCAGTCCAACAATTCCGTTACAGAGATCCAGAATACGACAGCCAATATCCAGAATCTGGTCAATATTGTGTTGGATAAGGCAGAGCGCAGCAATAATGCGGTAATTGAAGGTGGAGAGGTCGTAAAAGAGACTGAAACAATCTTTTCACATATCGCAGCCAATATTGAAAATATCCAGAATACTATGGACGCGCTGTCCAAGGCATTTGTTGTCGTTGAACAGGTAGCGGGAGATATGGCAGCGAGTACAGAGGAGCAGACAGCCAGTACGACTATGGTCATGACGACCTGTGAGGAGCTAAAAGGCATGTCTGATGACTTTAACCAGAAGGGAAAAGATCTGGATACACAGAGTTCCGGTCTGAAGGATTTATCCCAATCCCTCGAAACGCAGGTAAAACAGTTTACCTGTTAGTATTGCCTTACCGTGATATCGGATTATGATACCGGATCGAAGCATACTTTGCATTTTTACATAAGCTGCGTATGACTTTGATTGATCGGGAATTTAAAAATAACAGATAGGAGCTTTAAAAAGAAAATGACAGAGATACCCAAGGAAAAAAGAGTAGAGGATTCGATAATAGAGCAGGTTCACAAGCTGCGCCCTACACATATGAACGGTATGGGGCGATTGTTTGGAGGACAGCTGATGTCGTGGATTGACGAGGTGGCATGCCTTGTCGGCAACCGTCATTCCCAGACCAATGTGATCACTGCATCGGTAGACAATCTGCATTTTATCAGAGGTGCCTATGTCAATGAGCTGATTGTTATGATCGCCAAGATCACTTATGTCGGACATTCATCCATGGAAGTGCGTGTCGATACCTATGTAGAGGCGATGGATGGCATCCGCAGACCGATCAACCGGGCGTATCTGACCATTGTTGCCGTTGATGAAAACGGAAAGCCCTGTGCCGTTCCGGGTCTCATTATAGAAACCGAATCCGAAAAGGCAGAATGGGAGGCCGGTGAAAAACGGCGTAAAATGCGTATGGTGCGAAAAAAAGAGGGATTTTAATAACTGCCTTTTGAAGCTTGATTTGTACCTGGCCGGAGCTTTTTTTAGAAATTGGCTTAATAATAAGATAGCTTCCTACAATCAGAATAATCGTTAAGACCCATGAGATTGGAAATGCTGAATATAGCACTTCCAATCTTTTCTTTTGTTCAAAAACAGTACAGATCCATGTGATGCGGAAAAGGCAGGTGCCAAGGAATAAGAGTACTTTTTATTGTAAAAAATATCTCTTAAAAATTTTTTGAAGCTATATTTTATAGTTTTGTGAATATAAAAATTTGAAGAATATAGAACGGCATAATAGTTATTTTTTGTTGATTTTGTTTTAATAGTAATTATGATATACTAATTTCATTATATAATGAAAGGGTAGTAAATTTGAAAGAAATGGTAAGATAAAAGATGTAAGTTATGTATTTGATTTTGCTTCTGACAGGACTTTAAAGATGGTATCGGAGGCAGTTTCTATATCGGCAAAAGCTGGTAAGCGTAATTCGGAAGATAAGAGAGTATTAGGTAAGTTTTTGAATTATTGTCCAGTGATATCTATCGAAGGTTCTGAGATGAAAGAGTACAGTGCGACCAGACTGTTGCAGCAGTTAAAGCGTGCATATGCTGATAAAGTAGTCAGAACTGGTAAATCAAAGTAATGTAAAAAATGCGCATAGAAAGTACATAGCATAAATCTTTATAGATTCAGGTTTGTAGAATTAAGAAAATCGCAAGTTATCGAACTGACACATTGGAAAGGATTATATATGAGTGAATTGATTAAGGCTGATAATGAATATAAAGAGTGGATTGCCGGAATCTCCACTGATTTTAGAAAAAGCCAAATCAGGGCTTCTATGAAGATAAATGATGAGATGCTAAGATTTTATTGGAAACTTGGTAAGGGTATTTCATCTATGAGTGAACAGTTCGGATATGGAACGGGATTCTATAAAACGGTGAGTAGCGATTTGAAAACTATTTTGCCAGATGTGAAATCATTTTCTCCGACTAATTTGAAATATATGAGATACTTTTATGAGATGTATCCTGATGCAGAGATTTGTCCTCAGGTTGAGGACAAATTAATTACAGATGCAAATCGTCCCCAAGTTGGGGATAATTTACAAATCATTTTTAGAATTCCATGGGGACATAACAAAATAATACTTGATAAATGCAAAGGAAATTCTGCAAAGGCATTGTTTTATATCAGGAAGACTATTGAAAACAATTGGTCAAGAGATGTATTACTAAACTTCTTAGGAACGGATTTGTATGAACGTCAGGGCAAAGCAATAACTAACTTTTCTAATACACTTCCGATAGAACAGAGCGATTTAGCACAAGCAATTACAAAGGATCCATATAATTTTGATTTTTTGACTTTGCGTGAAAGGTATGATGAAAAGGAACTAAAGGATGCGCTTATAGAGAAAGTTAATAATTTCCTTATGGAGTTAGGTACTGGCTTTGCTTATATGGGCAGGGAAGTGAGAATTGAGGTAGGAGATACTGAAAAATTTATAGACATGTTATTTTACAATACTCAAAGGCATTGCTATGTTGTTGTAGAAATAAAGACAGGAAAATTTGATTCTTCTTACGCAGGTCAATTGGGAACTTATGTTGTGGCTGTTAATCATCAGATGAAATCAGAAGCTGATAATCCTACTTTGGGGCTTCTGATTTGTAAAGATATGGATAAAGTAGAAGCTCAGTATGCATTGGAATCTACTAGCCAGCCACTTGGTATTTCCAGTTATGAATTATCAAAACTTATACCAGAAGAGTTCAGAGGCAGTATGCCTACCATTGAAGAAATTGAGGCTGAATTAAATGAATAAATTCGGATTGAATTAAATCGCTGCGCGATGGCCTGCGAAGGCTGTGGCGCAGTTTTCTCTTTAACTTAAAAAGGCAGTAGATAATGCATCCTAAAAGTAGTATTGTTAAATTACCACAAAATAACAATCGAACAGGATCAACATTAACACTGCCATGAATAGTGTCATGCGTCGAATTATAGTTTCCACCTACGGCGGCTTTACCGCAGATTAAATTCGGCATAGGTGACTTTTTAAAAGCAAAAAAATTGACAAAAGATATTTGTTTTTGATATTATTATTTAGCAAGGGAATGAAGTTCTCCCTTAGTTGCAAAACTAAAACCGCTATTCTTAGCTGATGACTTCTGCATTTTGACGCAGAAATTATCAGCTTTTTTGCGTCTTAATATAGCTAAAAGGAGGCTTTTTTATTATGTTGATTAGTATTGCTATGATATTGCTGATGGGAATGTTTATGGGGTGGATATGTAAAAAAATCCATTTGCCCAGTCTGACGGGAATGATTTTTACAGGTATAATACTTGGACCGTATTTTTTGAATATGATTGACAGTTCATTGTTAAATATATCTTCAGAATTGCGGAAAATCGCATTGATAATAATTTTGACAAGAGCAGGATTATCGTTAGACTTAAATGATCTAAAAAGGGTAGGGCGTCCTGCAATTCTTATGTGCTTTGTCCCTGCCTGCTTTGAAATTATGGGAATGATTATATTGGCACCTAAATTATTGGGAATATCTATCTTAGATGCGGCAATTATGGGGACGGTTGTTGGGGCGGTTTCGCCGGCTGTAATTGTTCCTAAGATGTTGAAACTTATGGAAGAGGGTTATGGCGTAAGACACAGTGTTCCACAACTGATACTTGCCGGTGCATCTGTTGATGATGTTTTTGTGATTGTAATGTTTACTGCCTTTACAGGACTTGCTCAAGGAAATGATGTATCAATCAGAAGCTTTGTTAATATCCCTGTTTCTATCCTTTTGGGGATTGTTACAGGAGCATTTATTGGGATTTTGCTCGCGTATTATTTTAAAAAAGTGCATATTAGAGATACATCAAAAGTTGTTATCATTTTGTGTCTGTCCTTTATTTTGGTGACATTTGAAGATAGGTTTTCCACTATTCTTCCATTTGCTTCTTTGATTGCAGTTATGGCAATAGGAATCGCTCTGCAAAAGAAACGAGAAGTTGTTGCAAAAAGATTGTCTGTAAAATTTAATAAACTATGGGTTGTTGCTGAAATAGTTTTATTTGTGTTAGTTGGGGTAACGGTAGACATAAAATATGCTGTATCAGCAGGTGCTGTATCCGTTATATTAATTTTAGGCGTTCTTATGTTTAGAATGCTGGGAGTATTTTTGTGTCTGTTAAAGACAAAACTTACCATGAGAGAAAGAATGTTTTGCATGATTGCATATACTCCAAAAGCCACAGTACAAGCGGCATTAGGTGGCGTTCCTTTGGCAATGGGGTTGTCTTGCGGCAATATTGTTCTGACTATAGCAGTAGTTGCAATTTTAATAACTGCTCCATTAGGAGCATTCTGTATTGATTTCACATATAAAAAGTTGTTAATAAATGAGGAATAAAATGAAAGTGTTAGATTATAATAAAAGAAATTGATGATAAATAAATTGATACTTGAATTCTACACCCATCTGGTTGATAATATACTTAATTACTGGGAATTAAATTTCCCAAGCTTGTTTTAATGTAAATGCTATTATGATCTTGTTATACCGATCCATAGCAGAATGGAGACTTTATGAAGATTTCAACCAAAGGCAGATATGCCCTGCGTATGATGTTGGAGCTTGCCTGCAGAGAAGACAATCAGCCGGTCAGCATCAAGGACATTGCAAAAAGCCAGGGAATATCGGAAAAATATCTGGAACAGATTATTTCCTTATTAAATAAGGCAGGATATGTACACAGTATCCGCGGTGCCCAGGGTGGATACCGTCTGACCAAGGATCCCAAAGAATATACAGTCGGAATGATCTTAAGACAGACCGAGGGTAATCTGGCACCGGTGGCCTGCATCGGCGACGATAAGGAGGTCTGTGACAGAAAGGCATCCTGCATCACAGTGCGTATTTATGAAAAAATCAATGATGCGGTCAATGATGTTGTGGATCATATTACACTGGCGGATATGGTTGCATGGCAAAAAGAACAATAAAATACAGCAAAATGGCGCATTTAGCCTTATCTTTTTGTTGACAAATAGGAAGATAGGGCTATAATTATAATGTAATTCATACCAAATAGGTAGGAAATGAAAACAGAGTAACTGCAGCCTGAAAATGGGTGCTGACAGAAAGAAGGCAAAATATGAAAAAGATAATTTATCTGGATAATGCTGCTACAACGCAGGTCGACCCAAAGGTACTTGAAGCAATGCTTCCTTTTTTTACAGAATATTATGGAAATCCTTCTGCTGTATATTCATTTGCCGAGACAGCAAAGAAAGCGGTTGAAGATGCAAGAGAGAAACTGGCAGAGCTTATTCACGCCAAAAAGGATGAAATCTATTTTACCGGTGGCGGAAGCGAGTCAGACAACTGGGCATTGAAGGCAACAGCAGAGGCCTATGGCAATAAAGGTAAACACATCATCACCAGCAAGATTGAGCATCATGCTATCCTGCATACCTGTGAATGGCTGGAAAAACATGGTTTTGAAGTGACTTATCTGGATGTAGATGAAAAGGGTTTAATTAGCCCTGAAGAGCTGGAAAAAGCAATCCGTCCGGATACCATTCTGATCTCTGTCATGGCAGCCAACAATGAGATCGGAACGATTGAGCCATTGGCAGAAATCGGTGAAATTGCCCACAAACACGGCATTCTTTTCCATACTGATGCGGTACAGGCCTTTGGTCATATCCCGCTTGATGTAGATGCAATGCATATTGATATGCTTTCGGCAAGCGGCCACAAGATCAACGGACCCAAGGGAATCGGCCTTTTATATATCCGTAAGGGTGTCAAGATCCGTTCTTTTATCCATGGTGGTGCGCAGGAAAGACAGCGTAGAGCCGGTACACACAATGTCCCCGGTATCGTTGGTTTCGGCAAGGCAGCAGAGTTAGCACTCGCTAATATGGACGAACGTATCAAATATGAAACAGAGTTGAGAGATTACCTGATTAAGAGAGTTAGCAGTGAAATCCCTTATACCAAAGTAAACGGAGATCTGGAAAAGAGACTTCCCAACAATGCCAACTTCTGTTTCCGCTTCATCGAGGGAGAATCCATGCTGATCCTCTTAGACCAGAACGGCATCTGCGGTTCATCGGGAAGTGCCTGCACATCAGGTTCACTGGATCCGTCCCACGTACTTTTGGCAATCGGACTGCCGCATGAGATCGCACATGGATCCTTACGTCTGTCCCTGTCTGAAAAGACAACCAGGGAAGATATTGATTTTACAATTGATGAATTAAAGAAAATCATTGAAAGATTACGGAATATGTCACCTCTTTATGAGGATTTTGTAAAGAAAAACAGCTAAAGGAGGAAAGTTGTATGTACAGTGAAAAAGTAATGGATCATTTTAACCATCCGAGAAATGTCGGAGAAATGGAAAATCCGAGTGGCGTTGGCACTGTCGGAAATGCCAAATGCGGAGACATTATGAGAATGTATTTAGATATTGATGATAACGGTACCATTCAGGATGCCAAGTTTAAGACCTTTGGATGCGGTGCCGCAGTAGCAACCAGCTCCATGGCAACCGAGCTTGTAAAAGGAAAGACCGTTCAGGATGCTTTGGACGTAACCAACAAAGCAGTTATGGAAGCTTTGGATGGACTTCCTCCGGTAAAGGTACACTGTTCTCTGTTAGCAGAGGAAGCAATCCATGCAGCATTGTGGGATTATTCTGAAAAAAGCGGTGTGAAGATTGATGGTCTTGAGAAACCGGTTAATGATATCGGTGAAAAAGAAGAGGTTGCTGACGAAGAATACTAAGATTGACAAGCGTGGGCCGATGGTAAAAAAGCCATCGGCCTTTTTATGTCCGCTTTTCATGTCCGGATTGAGGAAATTTCACCGGCTTCCGGCTGAGCAAGGGGATCTATGTGGTCTGGGAGCTATGGGATTCCTGCGCCTAGTAAGTGTAAATGTTGCCAGCTACTGCGTTTTGCCGGTAAAGGCACGGAAAATAAAACGCGCCTTTGGCTTGAACGGGTTATTTTCCGTGCCAGTTTTTCGTTTGTGGCAACATTAACGCTTACACGGCTCGGAATATACGCTCCCGGACCACATAGATCCCCTTGCTCAGCCGGAAGCCGGTGAAATTTTTGGACATACGTTTTACTATATTTAAGTCGTAATCATAGTTATAGAATGAGGCTATAACGTGGTATCGGATTAGAGTATTATACAACAACGAAATCCTGTGCTAAGATAACATCATCAAGAGAACAACAAAAACAAACATTCAGAAAACATAAAGAATGTAAATGAAAATGATCGCGACATTTCAGTAAAGCTAAATACTGAAGATGCCAGGTAGAAAAGCAAAAGAAAGGTAAGCGGTTGATCCGCAAAAGGTAAAAAGAAATGGCTAAGAAGACAAGAGCAGAAAGAGATTTTAAATTTGAAACAAAACAGCTTCACATTGGACAGGAAAATCCGGATCCGGTTACAGACGCAAGAGCCGTTCCGATATATCTGACATCCTCTTATGTATTCCATAACAGTGAGCATGCGGCTGACAGATTTGGACTTCGTGATGCAGGTAATATTTACGGACGTCTGACCAATCCGACAGAGAGTGTGTTTGAAAGCAGAATTGCAGCATTGGAAGGCGGCGTTGCAGCCGTTGCCGTAAGCTCAGGCGCAGCAGCCCTTACCTATGCATTGCAGACAGCAGCACATGCAGGTGACCATATCGTAGCAGCCAAAAATATTTACGGCGGCACATACAACCTGTTAGCACATACACTTCCGGATTTTGGCATTGAAGCAACCTTTGTAGATCCTTTTGATTATGATGCGATCGAAGCAGCTATCAAGGACAATACAAAAGCAATCGAGATTGAAACACTTGGAAACCCCAACTCAGAGGTTGTTGATATTGAGAGAATTGCGCAGATCGCTCATGCACACAAGATCCCGCTGATCGTTGACAATACATTTGCAACACCTTATCTGGTTCGTCCGATTGAATACGGTGCAGACATTGTTGTGCATTCTGCAACAAAATTCATTGGCGGTCACGGTACGACCATCGGTGGTGTCATCGTTGACTCCGGTAACTTTGACTGGATCGCAAGTGGCAAATTCCCCTGGTTGACTGAGCCAAACGTATCCTACCATGGTGTAAGCTTTGCAAAAGATGCAGCTCCGGCAGCATTTGTAACCTACATCCGTGCAATCTTACTTCGTGATACAGGCTCTACCTTGTCACCGGTTCATGCATTTATCTTCTTACAGGGACTGGAAACCTTATCCTTAAGAGTAGAAAGACATGTAGAAAATGCATTGAAGGTAGTACAGTTTTTGAAAGACCAGCCTTTGGTTGAAAAAGTAAATCATCCGTCTATTTCCACAGATCCGGAGCAGCAGAGACTGTACAAAAAATACTTCCCCAACGGTGGTGGCTCCATCTTTACCTTTGAAATCAAGGGTGATGCAAAAAAGGCACAGCAGTTTATCGATAATCTGGAACTGTTCTCTCTGTTAGCGAATGTAGCCGATGTAAAATCACTTGCTATCCATCCGGCTTCCACAACACATTCAGAATGCAACGAGGCAGAGCTTCTGGATCAGGGCATCAAACCCAACACCATCAGACTTTCCATCGGTACAGAGCATATTGATGATATCATCGAAGATCTGTCAGAGGCATTTAAAGCGATTGCAGAATAAATTTAAAAACGCATAATGAAAGCGCCATCTTAATTCGGTTATGAAGGAGGATGGCGTTTTCTGTTTCCTCTTTATAAATCCGGTGACACGTGTTAAGATACCAACATATAATAAGATAAATCATTCAGAAAGAGGACAGTTATGATATACGACAATATCTTAGATGCAATGGGACATACCCCGATGATACGCTTGAACCGGATCAACAAGCCCGGCAATGCGCAGATTCTTGTAAAATTTGAGGGACTTAATGTAGGTGGTTCCATCAAGACACGCACAGCCTACAATATGATTCTGGAAGCAGAAAAGGAAGGTAAGATCAACAAGGATACGATCATTGTGGAGCCTACCAGTGGCAATCAGGGCATCGGTCTGGCACTTGTCGGTGCAGTAAGAGGCTACAAGACGATCATAGTCATGCCGGATTCGGTCAGTGAGGAACGCAGAAAGCTGGTCAGGCATTATGGCGCAGAGGTCGTTTTGATACATGATGCAGGAGATATCGGTGCCTGCATTGATGAATGTTTACAGACAGCACTCAGAATGGCAGAAGAAAACCCCAATGTGTTTGTACCACAGCAGTTTGCCAACCCCAACAATGTTTTAGCACACAAAAATCATACGGCATTGGAGATTATGGAGCAGGTTGCAGGTCCTATCCACGGTTTCTGTTCCGGAATTGGTACCGGCGGTACGATCACCGGAATCGGTGAAACATTAAAGGCACAGTATCCGGATATTGAAATCTGGGCTGTTGAGCCGGAAAATGCGGCTATTCTTGCAGGCGGAAACATCGGTACTCATTTACAGATGGGAATTGGTGATGGCATTATCCCGGATATCCTGAATCAGAAAATTTATTCCGATATTTATATTGTAACAGATGAGGAAGCACTGCAGACTGCCAAAGATCTGGCAAGACTGGAAGGTCTGATGTGCGGTATTTCAAGCGGCACCAATGTGGCAGCTGCTTTAAAGCTTGCCGAAAAGCTTGGAGAAGGCAGGACAGTTGTGACAATCTTGCCGGATACGGCAGAGCGGTATTTTTCAACACCATTATTTGAAGAATAAAAATTTGACCTATAATCCACAGATCATTTTTGGTTTGTGGATTTTTTGATTATTTGTAAATTCAGTTTCGAAAATCTTTATATTTTACGGGTTGCAATCTGAATATAAAAGGCGTAAACTACAGACAGATTTTGAGAGTGGAACATCTGATATCCCACGATACCGGGCATTTCCCTCATAATCTGTGTATTTAACAATTCATAAAGGAGATGGTTTCTTGGGAGATCTGGCTTCAAAATTAATGGCCGAGCTGGAATGTGAGACTGTCTTTACAATTCCTGTTTTCGGAGGGATCGGTATTGCGGAATCAGTTGTTGTTACATGGATCATCATGGCAATCCTGATCATCGGTGCGATCATTCTGACGAGGAATTTAAAGATCGATCATATCAGTAAAAGACAGGCTGTGGCCGAGCTGATTTATACCAAATTGACCGGACTTGTGGAAGGTATGATCGGTCCTGCCGGAAAGTCATATGTGCCTTATCTGACAACGGTTTTACTTTACATAGGTTTGTCCAATATTATCGGACTATTTGGTATGAAATCCCCAACAAAGGATCTGAATGTCACGATAGCATTAGCTGTCATGAGCATCGTCCTGGTGGAAGCTGCAGGAATACACCACAAAGGTGTCGGAAAGTGGCTGCATCACTTTACAGAGCCGGTGGCAATTGTTACACCCATCAATATCTTAGAGGTGTTTACAAGACCGTTGTCACTGTGTATGCGACTGTTTGGTAACGTACTTGGTGCATTCGTTATCATGGAACTGATCAAGATCGTTGTTCCTGTATTTTTACCGGCAGTATTTAGTTTGTATTTTGATTTATTTGATGGATTGTTACAGGCATATGTTTTTGTATTCCTGACATCCATGTATATTGCTGAGGCAATTGAGTAAGTCCCGCAGCGTTGCAGATGGGAAGAATAACAAAAAAGGAGAAATAATTATGAATTCATTAATCGCAATTGGAGCAGGTATTGCAGTTTTTTGTGCACTGGGTGCAGGTATTGGTATCGGTATTGCAACAGGTAAGGCATCAGAAGCCATTGCCAGACAGCCGGAGGCAGCAGGTAAGATCAACTCTACTTTGATTTTAGGTTGTGCGTTAGCAGAGGCAACCGCTATTTACGGTTTCGTTATCGCCCTGATGATCATTGTAATGCTCAAATAATGGTCGTTTAAACCAAAGTGGCGCGCAGGTTGTGCGTAATATACGGAAAGGCGGGGCAAAAAATGCTCAAGGTTGATATCAATTTAGTATTTACCATCATAAATCTTTTAGTGCTTTTCGTAGCCATGCGTATTTTTTTCTTCAAACCGATCAAAAAGATCATTGATGACAGACAGGCGGAAGCCGACAGACAGTTTGAAGAGGCTAAAAACAAACAGACGCAGGCAGAGGAATTAAAGACGCAGTACGAAGCTTCTTTAGCATCAGCAGAAAATGAAAAGAAACAGATTCTTGCAAAAGCCAGAAAAGATGCGGATGTGGAATATCAGAAGATTTTGAAAGATGCAGAGGCAACAGCCGGTGAAGTGGTTTCAACCGCAGTTACAAAAGCTGAAAATCAGAAGAACCAGATTTTGAAAAGTGCGGAAAGCGAGATCGCAGCCATGGTTGTGGATGCCGCAAGCAAGGTAATCAGTGGAACAGGCAGTGCAGATTCAGACAGTGCACTGTATGACAAATTTTTAAATAAAGCAGGTGAGAAAGCGTGACTTTGACAGCAGAAAAATATGCAACAGACCTGGTCAACAGTGGAATCGGCAATGACATTCTGAAAGAAGTTTCGGATATTTTGGATGCTGTGCCTGAGATCAGAGTGGATTTTGAAGACCCTACGGTCGCTCTGGAAAGAAAGCACATTATCATTGATCGCGTTTTCCCTGAGGAAATACGCAACTGCCTGAAGTTACTGTGTGATAATCAGGATTTTGCATTGTGGGATGATATTTGCAAATACTGCAAAAATGCCGGCAAATCCCAGAAAAAAGAAGAAACGGCAACTCTTATTTATGTTACAAAGCCCAACGAAGAACAGCTTTCAGGTATCCGGGCATTTTTGGAAAAGGAATATCACAATCCCGATATGGATCTAACACTGGAAGAGGATCCGTCCATCAAGAGCGGATTTATCTTAAGAGTCGGGACAAAGGAATATGACTGGAGTGAAAAAGGACGTATCGAGCAGTTGAAATCCAGTCTGATGAAGGTTACAAAAAGTGCACACGGCAGTGAGACACAGACAAGCTATGAGGGCATTATCTCCATCCTCAAGACAGAGATCAAGGACTTTGATCTGGAAGCTAAAAATAAAGAGATCGGTGTGGTCAACTGGGTCGGTGACGGAATTGCCAATATCGACGGTATTGATCATGCGTTTTACGGAGAAATCGTTGTTTTTGACTGTGGTGTCAAGGGTATGGTACAGGATGTACGCCGCGATGAGATCGGGGTTATCCTGTTTGGCCGTGATACCGAGATCAAGGAAGGCAGCCGTGTCGTTCGTACCGGCAAGATGGCCGGTATTTCCGTCGGAGAGGATTTCAAAGGAAGAGTCATTGATGCTTTAGGCAATCCAATCGATGGAAAGGGCGATATCAAAGCAGACGGTTTCCGCCCGATTGAAAATCCGGCGCCCGGTATTGTAGACCGTAAGTCCGTATCCAAACCTCTGGAAACCGGTATTCTGGCAATTGACTCCATGTTCCCGATCGGTCGTGGACAAAGGGAGCTGATCATCGGTGACAGACAGACCGGTAAGACCAGTATTGCAACAGATACCATCATCAACCAGAAGGGCAAGGATGTTGTCTGTATCTATGTGGCAATCGGACAGAAGGCATCTACCGTTGCCAAGCTTGTCAACAACTTAAAAAAGAACGATGCAATGGACTACACGATCGTGGTTTCTTCCACAGCATCCGATCCGGCACCGTTACAGTATATTGCACCCTATGCAGGTACTGCACTTGCCGAATATTTTATGTACCATGGCAAAGATGTACTGATCGTATATGATGATCTTTCCAAGCATGCGGTAGCTTATCGTGCTATTTCATTGCTGTTAGAGCGTTCACCGGGGCGTGAAGCTTATCCGGGTGATGTTTTCTATCTGCATTCCAGACTGTTGGAGCGTTCTGCACGTCTTTCAGAGGAAGCAGGAGGCGGATCCATTACGGCACTGCCTATTATTGAGACACAGGCAGGAGATGTTTCCGCATACATACCGACCAATGTTATCTCTATTACAGATGGTCAGATCTATCTGGAAAGCCAGTTGTTCTTTGCCGGACAGCGTCCGGCCGTCAATGTCGGCTTGTCCGTATCCCGTGTCGGTGGTGCGGCACAGACAAAGGCTATGAAAAAAGCAGCCGGAAGTATCCGTATTGATCTGGCACAGTATCGTGAAATGCAGGTATTTACGCAGTTTTCATCCGATCTGGATGAGAGCACCAAAAAGCAGTTAGCCCACGGTAGTGCGCTGATGGAGCTTTTAAAACAGCCGCTCAACCATCCGCTTAGCATGGCAGAGCAGGTTATCACACTGGTTTGTGCCAACGGCAAGGTATTCAGTGATCTTGCAACAGATCAGGTTAAGAACTTCCAAAAGGATCTGTTAAAAGAGTTTGCACAAAACCACAATGATATTATCAGCAAGTTAAACAGCACCAAGGCACTCGATGATGATATCAAAGCGGCAATTATTGACGCAGCATTAGAATTTAAGAATAGAGCGTGATAGGAAATGGCGAATACCAAAGAAATTCAGGACAGAATTAACAGTATCCGTGATACCATGAAAATCACAAGGGCCATGTATATGATGTCTTCCATGAAGCTTCGGAAGGCCAAACAGAAGCTTGCCAATACAGAGCCGTACTTTTTCAGCTTGCAGGAGCAGATCCGGGACATCCTGTATCATTACCCGGATATGCAGCACCTGTACTTTGATAACCGCAATAAGGACCTTGCAGAGTCGGTTAAAAAGAAAGGCTTTGTGGTTGTTACCGGTGATAAAGGAATGGCCGGGGCTTACAACCTCAATGTCTTAAAGCAGGCAAGAGAACTGATCGACGAGGCCGAGGATTACCGGCTGTTTGTAGTTGGCGAGCTCGGAAGACAGTTTTTCAAATCACAGGGCTATGTGATTGAAGAGGATTTTGCCTATTCTGCCAACAACCCCAGCATTCACAGGGCGCGTATGATGGCAGAGCGCATGATGAAGCTTTACAAGGATGAAGAGCTGGATGAGATTTATATCGTATACACCAAAATGATCAATAGTATGAGCGAGGAAGCACAGGTGCAGAGACTGTTACCCTTGCAGACGCACAAATTTATTGAACAGGAAATGCTTGAAAAGATCCAGAATGAGCAGGGCGAATATGATTTACAGGCAGCTGAAAAGCTTCATGACGAATGGTATCTGATTTATCCTTCTCCGAAAGCTGTTTTGGAGAAAGTAGTAGATAATTATATAACAGGATTTTTTTACGGTGCATTGGTTGAAGCGTCTGCCAGTGAGGAAAACGCCCGTATGATGGCAATGCAGTCCGCAACGGACAATGCAGAGGCCATGCTGCACGATTTGTCGATCGAATACAACCGTGTGAGACAGGCGGCGATCACGCAGGAAATCACTGAGGTAATCGGTGGCGCCAAGGCACTCAAGAAAAAGAAGAAACAAGCGAGGTGAAATTTCACATAATGGAAAATACAGGAAAAATCGTACAGGTTTCAGGACCGGTAGTAGATGTGGAATTTGAAAATGGAGAACTTCCCGCAATCAAGGACGCACTGTATGTCATGAACAATGGCAAAAAATGTGTGATGGAAGTATCCCAGCATATCGGACACAATGTTGTCCGCTGTATCATGCTGGCAGCATCCGAAGGTCTGTGCAGGGACATGGAGGTTGTCGCAACCGGTAAGGGTATCAGCGTACCGGTCGGTGAAAAGACACTGGGACGACTGTTCAATGTACTCGGTGAGACACTGGATGGCAAGGAAAGCTTAGAGGATAGTGAGCACTGGGTTATCCACAGAGAGGCTCCTTCCTTTGATGAGCAGAGCCCGGTAGCGGAAATGCTTGTAACAGGAATTAAGGTTATCGATCTTTTAGCTCCCTATGCAAAGGGTGGTAAAATCGGTTTGTTCGGTGGTGCCGGTGTTGGTAAGACCGTGCTGATCCAGGAGCTGATCCGCAATATCGCAACAGAGAGCGGCGGATATTCTATTTTTACCGGTGTGGGAGAAAGATCCAGAGAAGGTAATGACCTCTGGATGGAAATGAAAGAATCCGGTGTCATTGACAAGACTGCCTTAGTGTTCGGACAGATGAATGAGCCGCCGGGAGCACGTATGCGTGTGGCTGAGACCGGACTGACCATGGCAGAATATTTCCGTGATGTACAAAATAAAGATGTGCTTTTATTTATTGATAATATTTTCCGTTTCGTTCAGGCAGGATCTGAGGTATCCGCACTTTTAGGACGTATGCCTTCCGCTGTTGGTTATCAGCCGACACTGGCCAATGACCTGGGCGAGCTGCAGGAGCGAATTGCTTCTACGAAAAACGGTTCCGTTACTTCCGTTCAGGCGGTTTATGTGCCTGCGGATGACTTGACTGACCCGGCACCGGCAACCACCTTCTCACATCTGGATGCAACCACTGTTTTGTCCAGAAAGATCGTAGAACAGGGTATTTATCCTGCGGTTGATCCACTGGAATCATCTTCTCGTATTCTGGAAGCAGATGTTGTCGGAGAGGAGCATTACAAAACAGCCAGACGTGTACAGGAGATTTTACAGAAATACAAGGAATTGCAGGATATTATCGCTATTCTTGGTATGGAAGAGTTGTCTGATGAAGATAAGCAGACCGTATACCGTGCACGTAAGGTACAGAGATTTTTGTCACAGCCGTTCCACGTAGCTGAAAACTTTACCGGTGTAAAGGGTGTCTTTGTTCCGATCGAGGAGACGATCAAGGGCTTCAAGGCTATTCTGGATGGCGAGATGGATTCTTATCCCGAAGCTGCATTTTTCAATGTTGGTACGATCGAGGATGTCAAGAAAAAGGCTGAGACATTGTAATTACAATCGTTGATGAGAATTTCTGAAATATTATGATTGCAATGATTGATGAGGATTTTTGAAATGTTATGATTGCAATGGTTGATGAGAATTTCTGAAATGTTATGATTGCAATGGTTGATGAGGATTTCTGAAATATTATGATTGTAATAGTTGGTGGAGATTCTGAAATATTGTAATTGCAGTAGTAAATGAAAATAGGTGATGCTATGAAGAGTTTTCAATTAAAGATCATGGCTTGTGACAGAGTCTTTTATGACGGCGAATGTGAAAGCTTTGTGTTTCCCGGTTATGATGGTGAAATGGCAATTTTGGCCGGACATGAGCCGATGACAACGACATTGGAGATTGGTGAGATCCGCTTCCGTAAGCCCGGTGAAACAGAGTGGCAGAGGGCGATCGTATCCGACGGACTGATCAAGGTCGATAAAGGTCAGGTCAATGTGCTTGTTTATTCTGCGGAAAAGCCGGAGGAAATCGATAAGTTCCGTGCGCAGGCGGCTTTGGAGCGTGCCAAGGAGCAGATGCAGCAAAAGCAGAGCATTATCGAATACAATGTATCACGGGCATCCATGGCAAGAGCGATGGCAAGGCTTAGAGGCTGTAAATAAAAATATTATGATATTGAGGTAAAGGGGCAAATGGTCTTTTGGCTTTGGTATCAGATTATAGGGTTAAGATGGAGAACAGGAATTTGACGTGTTGGTGCGTGGGGTTCCTGTTTTTTTATTCTTTCAAACTGGCAGTTTACATAAAACTGACTTGGCAATAGCTTTTCCCCTTTTTACTTGCATATAGAAAAAATCTATGACATAGTAATTATATGATGTTAGGGACAAAAGGTATTGTTTGGCGAGTTTCCATATAAATTACAGGCTTTTGAAAGTATAATGAGGAAAATTTATGAAAAAAAAGATGGTTAATTTATTTAGAATATTAGGTATCATTATAGTGCTTGTAGTTATTTTTCTAATTATTTTCTGGAACATGAATCGGATGAAAGGAAATGTAATTGTAACCATTAATGGAGAAAAATCTCCGCTAACAGGTCTGGAATGTAACTATATAGGAAAAGATACAAAGGAAAAATTATCATATGAAATAAATTCTTCTGGTATGACCTTTCAAAACAGAGGAATGCTTCATGGTATGTACGAATATTCTTTTGAAATAAGCAATGGAGAAATAAACATTACTCCTAAAATTCAGGTATTTAAAACAAATTGGTGGGAAATTTACAATATTAAGATAAACATAAATGTATATGAGGAAAATGAAATATGGAATGCAGACGTTTCTGTCGATGTAAAAGAACGACACTACCAGGAAACGTTTTATGATATTGAAAATAACACGATAGAATTTCGTGTTGAATAGTAAAAATACCAGAATATGTGTATCACGAGGAAGCGGGGAACGAATGACAAACGATAAACAGATCATATGCTGTAAAAGATGTGGCAGTAAATTATTATCTTACAATGAATACAGTAAAAAAAGATATGAAAGTCCGGTAAAGCGGTGCAAAAAGTGCCAGGCATATTATCTGGATTCAAGATGTCATGAGATTGCTGTTGAAGGGATACCGTCAGATACATTTTCTATTCGGAGCAGGCTGATCATGGGACTTTTTGGAGCGTTTGTCCTGTATCGAGGGATTCATTTGCTTTTCCGATATCAGATTGGGACACCGGAGCATATGCAGTGGCTGATGCCGGTTGTTTTTCTGATCATGGGTGTTGTCCTGATCATTGGCGCGATTGTTGATGTGCTTCTGATTATGACCGGCAGCAAGCAGAAGAAATATGACAAGCTGCGGTTAGAATCCGAGGCGAGAATGCAGGATAAAAGCTATGCGTATCTGTTGAATGAGTTGGGATATCCGGGGACGGAGAGATTTTTGTAGACGGGATGAATAGCGGTAAACAACGGCAGATAATGTGTATGATAATGTGTCTGGCAAATTAATCGTTGTCTGTGAAAGAATGTGTATGGTATAGTTAGTTTATTGATGTGATTTTAGATATGTGATAGATGTGAATATGCAAATATGGCGATGCAGATATGATGCTATAGACACGATGTAGATTTGGTGACACGGGTGCAGTAATACAATGATATAAATTTGATGACACAGATGTCATGATCTAAATGAATTCATATGAGAGAGAATACCAGGGGGACAAATTTTATGAAGAAAAAGCTGCAGACGGTGGTTCTGACTATTTTTGTAATTGTAGTAATTGCTTTTTTAGCTATTACAGGGATTAATGACCTGACCAATAAGGATGATCTGTATACGGTCGGGATTGATGCCGGAGCTGAGATTTTAGCAGTTGAACATAGTATCAATGGACTAATTCCGATAGGGACCGATCATTATTACTGGGCTGTTAATGAAGAAACAATGGAAAGCTATGTGATCTTGGCATCCAAAAATTGGGGTAATGATACTTTTGATGAAGATGGATATACAATTAATTCTAAAGGAACTGAGATTACAGGACTCGCGAAGAAAATTACAGATCATGATATTTTAAGTGAAATTACAGATGTACTGGATCAAGTTGACGAGGGAATTGAATTGACATATCCTGCCGGACGAACAAGCAGTTTAGACTTAAATTACAAGAAAAACGCATATATGCGGTTAGTATCTGCAGCGCTGATTCTGATTTTGAGCATTGTCGGTGTTGTTTATCGTAACAAAGTGGATGAGATCAATCCGAAGCTGACAAAGATTTATTTGGTTGTGTTGATCGTAGCCATGATATTAATGATTGTTGCAATACGATAATTGCGATAAATTTAGTGATTACTGTGATATGATAATTGTAATGAGTTTGCTCATTATTACAATATAATGAGTGATTGTAATGTTTTTGATTTGCGAATGACTGCTTTCCGTTGTACAATGGTAAAAGCAGTCATTTTTGCGTCTTTGCTAAAAGCAAATATGAAGTACATATATGAGGAGTGAATGTTATGAAAGAAAATAAAATGGGAGTCATGCCTGTCAATAAGTTGCTAATCAGTATGTCATTACCTATGATGATATCCATGCTTGTGCAGGCTTTATACAATATTGTAGACAGTATTTTTGTTTCCCGTATCAATGAAAACGCACTGACAGCCGTGTCACTTGCTTTCCCGATACAGGCTCTCTTAATTGCGTTTGGAACCGGAACCGGCGTTGGTGTCAATGCGGTGCTTTCCAAAGCGCTGGGAGAAAAAGATCATAAAAAAGCCAGCAAGGCAGCAGCGAACGCAATCTTTTTGGTGGTGATGACCTATCTTGTTGCATTGATAATCGGATTGTGTTTTGTTGGAATATTTTATCGTAGTCAGACAGATGATACAGAGATTGTTTCTTATGGAATCCAGTACCTGACGATTGTCTGTGTTTTCTCAATCGGTATGTTGATGCAGATGATGTTAGAAAAGTTATTGCAGTCTACCGGAAAAACTATTTTTTCCATGATCACTCAGACGGTTGGTGCGATCATCAATATTATTATGGATCCTATTCTGATCTTTGGTTTGTTCGGAATGCCCAGGATGGGTGTGGCAGGTGCTGCGATCGCTACGATTTTTGGACAGTGTGTCGGAAGTGCACTTGCTTTATTTTTTAACCTGAAATTCAATAAGGAAATTTCTCTGAGTATGAAAGGTTTCAAGCCTGATCTTTCCATGATTGGAAAGATTTATTCAGTAGGTATTCCTTCTATTATTATGCAGGCCATTGGATCATTGATGACTTATGGTATGAACCGGATTTTGATCACGTTTTCCTCTACAGCGACAGCAGTCTTTGGTGTCTATTTCAAGATCCAGAGCTTTATTTTCATGCCGGTATTCGGTCTGAATAATGGTATGGTGCCGATTATCGCGTACAATTATGGCGCCGGATATCGTGACAGGGTTGTCAAAACCTTGAAGTTGGGCGTGACTTATGCTATGTGCATTATGTTATTTGGCCTGCTGATTTTCCAACTGTTCCCGGATGCATTTTTGCGGATGTTTGCCGCATCTGACCATATGATGGAGATTGGTGTCCCGGCACTCCGGATCATCAGTATCCATTTCCCGCTTGCAGCGGTTGGAATTGTATTCGGAAGCTTTTATCAGGCACTTGGAAACGGTATTTACAGTATGTTTGTATCTTTGATCAGACAGTTGATCGTCCTGCTTCCCGCGGCATGGTTTTTGTCCAGACTTGGCAATGTGATTTATGTATGGTGGGCATTTCCGATTGCGGAGATTTTTGCATTGATCGTCAGCGTGTGTATGATGGTTGTTATTTTTAGGAAGGTTGTCAATCATATTGGGGAGGACCGAATGGTCGAAGGCTGATGCAAGCGATAAGTAAATGAGGCCAGGAGTGAAGCTTGATACAATCGATGGATAAATGAGGCCGGGCGTGAAGCTTGATACAAGCGATGGATAAATGAGGCCGGGCGTGAAACTTGATACAAGCGATAGGTAAATGAGGCCAGGCGTGAAACTTGATACAAGCGATGGATAAATGCTCATGTACGGTAAAGAAGCAAGCAACCGAAAACAATAGATAGACCGCCAGCACTACACTATTCCGAACCAAAGACCAAAAGATAAGCATTTTGAGAAAATCTAAACTTTTGGATTTTCCTACAATGCCGACTACGGCGGAATCCCTCCCACTCCTTATATCTTTCTTTCCGTATACATTGAATTTGTATTTAGTAAATGCTATAATGTCCCTATTCAAATTATAAATGTGTTGAATTAGTTACATGTACATATTTTTTGTGCCGGAGGAAGTGAAATGAAACAAAAAATTTATCTCATTACAGGCTTAATGGCTTCTGGAAAATCTACAGTTTCCGATTTACTGGCAAAATCAATAGAAAAATGCGTCCATCTTCGTGGTGATGTGTTCCGAAAAATGATTATTTCAGGCAGAGAAAATATGTCAGCTACCCCATCAGCGGAAGCAGTCCGCCAGCTGTACCTTCGATACAAATTGACTGCTGATGCGGCAAGGTCATACTTTGACAACGGCTTTTCTGTAGTGATCCAAGATAACTACTACGGTGATGAATTAAACCGAATGATAAATTATCTGCATAAATACCCTGTTGAGGTTGTCGTTCTTTGTCCAGATGTGGAAACAATAAAAGAAAGGGAACGATACAGGGAGAAAACAGGCTATTCCGGCTTTACGGTTGAAACCTTATACGATACATTTATGCAGACAACACCACGGATCGGCTTTTGGCTGGACAATTCCAACCAAACACCACAGCAGACAGCAGAAAACATTCTGAACGCTAGGAAGCCGGTATGATTGTTACATATAAGGGGAAGAAAAATTTCTTTTAGGTACTTGCTTTCCTAAAACTGATGTGATACAATGATTTAATCCAGAAAAGGAGTAAAAAATATGCGGCAAGGTATTCTTAAATAAAACTATAATC
>OIYY01000040.1_pt1 | contig 93574 bp, 99 predicted proteins | sample 1588341 | NCBI WGS metagenome assembly OIYY01 (sample SAMN03283287) | human gut metagenome | biome: human-associated habitat; material: feces | host: Homo sapiens | place: Peru | collected 2012
GATGATAAGAGAATTTGGAAAACGAGCGGCAATCAACCAACCAATGCAAGGAACAGCGGCTGATTTGATGAAAATTGCAATGATAGACTTCTCAAAAAAATTAAAAGAACATAATTTGAAATCAAAAATGATAATACAGGTTCACGATGAACTTGTTGTTGAGGTTTTGAAAACAGAATTAGAAGAGGTTGTAAACTTGGTAAAAGAGGCAATGGAATTAAATCAGCCATTGTCGGTACCTCTTGTTGTAGATGTTAATACAGGTGAATCATGGAAAGAACAATAAAATTATTATTTACAACTTTATTAGTTTTGATGTTAGGTGCATCGAATGTTTGGGCGGAAGAATCAATGTCTTTAAGCACAATGGTAACCCCTCAAAATGTTGATTATAACTTGTGTACAAGAAATTATATTCTAACACCGGAAAAATTATTTTATATGGCAATTGCGAGTATAAATGCAAACCGGTTTACGATAGATGAAATTCAGTCAAAAACGGGGTATATATTGTTTACAGCTGTGGGACGTCAATATTTGGCAAGTGTTGTAAAAGTTGATTCCAGCAAATCAATGCTTAGAATAACTCCAACAAGTAATAATTATTTCTTTGCTCCAGGAATTGTGTTGAATGTATTTAGATACATTGACTTGAACGGCGCAACTCCGGTTTACAATTTGACGAAAATATAGGGAAGGTTTCCAGTATGAAATTTGTAGAAAGGCAATTCGCTTTTACTTTAGCCGAAGTTCTTATAATACTTGGTATTACAGCAGCTATACACGCAACTTTTTATCAATCAACAGACGATGCGTTTGTTGAAGGTCGTCTTGTTTCTGTCGCACCGCGTGTTGCAGCACCTGTTGTAAATTTATTAGTTGATGATAACCAAAACGTAAAAGCAGGAACTTTGCTTGTTGAATTAGACCCAAAAGATTTTGAAGTTGCTTTAAATCAAGCAAATGCTAAACTTGAAGAAGCAAAGGCTGCTTTTAATATGTCAACTAAAAAAGTTGATGAAAGTGCCTCTAAGGTAAATAAATCGTTTGAAGATATTTCTTCTGCAGAATCAAGGTTGGATTTTGCCCAAAAAGATTTTGCAAGATACAAAGATTTATACAAAGATGGAATTGTTTCTAAACAAGCTTATGAGAAAGCTAAAACAGCTTTAGATGTTGCAAAAGCTGATTATAATTCTGCTCAGGAACAAGCCGACGCTGCAAAACACGCATTGGAATCCGGAAAAGCTAAAGCAAAAGCGGATGAAGCGACTATTGAAAAATTGGAGGCCGAAGTTGAGCAAGCAAAATTGAATTTAAAATATACAAAAATTTATGCACCTCAAGACGGTATGGTTGCTGCAAGAAGCGTTGAAAAAGGTAATTATGTAAATGTCGGTCAACCGCTTATGAACATTGTCCCTGAGCAAGTTTGGGTTGTTGCAAATTTTAAGGAAATGCAAATTACACACATGCACGCAGGACAACCTGTAAAAGTAAAGGTTGATACTTATCCGAATAAGAGGTTTAAGGCACATGTAGACAGTATTCAAAGAGCAACAGGTGCAAAATCCAGCTTGTTCCCTCCTGAAAACGCTGTCGGCAGTTACGTTAAAATCGTTCAAAGAGTACCTGTAAAAATTGTGTTTGACGAAGATATCTCTCACTATAACATTGTTCCTGGTATGTCAGTAGTTCCAAAGGTTAGAATTAAAGATGGAAAACAAAAAGACAATTAATCCTTTTATAGTTGCATTTGCGGTATTGTTACCATCGTTTTTAGCTTTGGCAGCTTCATCAGGAACAAATGTAAGTCAACCGCACATTGCCGGTTTTTTCGGTGCAACACAATATGAAGCAAATACCGTTATTACTTGTTATATAATTTCAGGCGGTTTGATGTTGCCTGTTACAGGGTATTTGGTTCGGTTAATCGGGAAAAAATTACTTTTTTATTACAGTATTATAATTTTTGCACTGGGCTGTTTGTTGTGTATTCTTGCACCGAATTTGCAAGCCTTAATCTTAGCAAGAATTGTTCAAGGTATAGGAAGCGGTGCAATTCTGCCACTTTGCCAAGCTGTTTTGTTGGAAGTTTTCCCTCCTGAACAAAGAGGTGTCGCAATGGCATTATTTGGAGTTGCTGCTATGTTTTCACCGCTAGCAGGCCCGTTTGTCGGAGGTTATTTAACGGATAATTATTCTTGGCAATGGATTTTTATAATTAATATTCCGCTTTCTTTATTATCTTTGCTTTTAATAAAACTTTTTGTAGCAGATGAAACTCCTGTTAAACAAAAATATAATAAAAAATTTGATATTGTCGGGTATACTTCAATTGTAATCGCAATGGGATGCATGCAAGTTGTTTTGGATAAAGGCCAACAATACAATTGGTTTGACGAAACTTGGATTTGTTGGACAACAGGGGTTTGTATATTCTCGTTTGTATTCTTTTACGTATGGGAACTTGAATACAAGTATCCAGTAATTGATATTCGAGTCTTTAAAGACCGAAATTTTTTATTTGGAACGATTGCAAGCTCGTTTATTAACATAATTTTGTATTCAACATTGTTACTAGTTCCGATGTTTGTACAAAGCTTAATTGGTTACAGTCCTTCAATGTCGGGTTTAACTATGTTTCCAAGAGCAGTTGTTTGTTTGATAGGTTTAATAGTGGTTGGTGAAGTTTCAAAATATGTCAACCAAAAACTATTGTCTTCTATTGGGTTTATAGTAATGGCTTGTGCACTTTTGATGCTCACGCAAATGAATCCGACATCTTCAATGGAAAGTATAATTTTGCCGAATATTTTACTTTGTATTGGTGTTCCTATTGCGTTTGTGCCAATAACAGCCTTATCATTTCAAACTCTGCCTGCAAGCAAAAACGCGGACGCTGCGTCCTTGCACGCTTTATTTAAGAATATTTTGACAGCAGTTTCAACATCAGCTTCCTCAACGTTTATCGCAAGAGTTTCGCAGGTGTATCAAAATTATTATGTTGCAAATCTAGCACCGCATAATCCTTTGTTCTTAATAAAATTCAATGCTTTTAAGCACAAAATGATGACTTATTATCCGGCGGTTGTAGCTTCAAAGAAAGCAAACGGCTTGTTGTATAAGCAACTTTTAGCACAAGCTCGACTTGGTGCATTCTTTGATATTTTCACATTAATGGCACTTTTATCTTTAAGCGCAATTTTGATTATACTATTGCTTAAAAACAAACAAAAACGCCAAACAAAAAATAGCTAAAAAAAAGTTTGCCGTTTTGAAAATGGCAAACATTAAATAAACACGAGGATATTAAGTTTTAAGATTTGATGTTTTTGTTAAATGTATATAAAAATAAATAATAAGAAATAATAGTATTTGCTTGACTTATAGGGCTATTGTGTTTTATATTATTTTTGTTGGTTTTATATAATTTTATAAAATCAGTGTCGCAAAAGTGTCGCAAAAAAAATATATGGTAAATTATTACAAAAGAGAAAATAAAAACGGTACCTGCTATCAAGCAACTATAAGAATTAAAGGTTATAATATTTTAAGAAAAACCTTTAAGAAAAAATCTGATGCTCAAAATTGGGCTGAACCAATAGAACAAGCTATGAAAAAAGGTACGTACATTGAAAACACTATTGTTATTGATACCAATGATTTTAGGCAGAATATAGTCCTTATGTCTGACTTGATAACCTATTTTAAAGAAAATATTGCTCAAGAAAGGTATTCTTCACCTGAAAAATACGATGTCATGTTTGAATGGTGGATTGATAAAATCGGTTCAATAAAAGTGCGTGAACTTTCTGCATCAATGCTTTCTTCCTGTAAACAAATTCTAGCAACTGAAAAAATTACAAAAAAGGGTAAAGAAGTTGTGCGTGGAAATAACACGATAAACAAATACCTAATGTGCATCTCTGCTATCTTAACCTATGCAGTTAAAGAGTTGGAGCTAATAAATGTTAATCCTATGTCCAAAATAAAGCTCATGCAAAAACCGACCGGTAGAACTCGCTTTTTGTCTGATGCTGAAATAGAGAAATTAAAAGCTGTATGCAAAGAACATTCAGATATGTTACACCTGTTCTTTTTATTACTTCTGAAAACAGGTGGCAGGTTTAATGAAGTTCGGCATTTAGAAATTAAAGATGTTGATTACTCCAATAACAAAGTTTATTTTATAGACACAAAAAACAAAACGCATAGAGGGGTACATGTTGATAAAAACACTCTCGCTCTATTATCTGAATATCTTGAAAAGAATAATATCAATGATGGTTACATATTTTCTTCTATCAAAAGAGGAGTTGAACTCTGTGATATGAAAGGAATTATGGAGCAGGCAATAAGAAAAGCAGGAATACAGGATTTTCATATTCATGATATACGGCACACAACGGCTTCAATCCTCGCTCGCAATGGTGCAAGTTTATTAGAAATTGCTGAAATTTTAGGGCAGAAATCACTTACTGTAGCTCGTAGGTATTCGCATCTAACTATAAAACATACAGAAGAATTGTTATCTTCCATTATGGATAAATATTAAGCTGTCTGCATATTTCGGTTTCTCAACCAATTCAAAACCTCATTCTCATCAAGTAGAATTCTTTTGCCGTTCTGAACAACACATTTATTAAAATCATCTGTGTTGTGAAAATGTAACTGTCTTAAACTACTAACTTTTGGATAATCGTGGTAATCATTCCATTTTGCAAGTGGAATAAGTCTGCTTTCTTTTACTGCGGGTGTAAGCATTTTTTCTAAACTCAAGATTTCTAATATGAAATATTTGAAATCTTTACCAAATTTTTTTGTTCCTTCTTTGATTTTATTCTCAATTGCTTCTTGTATTTCTTCTTTATCTAATTGCATTGTTTAAAAACTCCTATTGCTCTTGTGCATATTGTCTGCAACGTTTCATTAGTAAGCTTTGCTCCAAAGCTTTTCCTATTGGTTCATCAAGTGAGTAAAAAGTCCATCCACCAAAAATGCCAACGGTAAACTTAGAGCCGACCGCAAGGCGGAATCTTTTCTCAAAATACTTTGTCAACATAGAACTTAATTCTCTCCAAGTAATATACTTGTATTTTTGCAAAATTTCTTCTTCTGTCAATTTAGTTACTTCTACCAATTCGACAATCTGTTCAGATAAAGTTTCCAATCCGGTAATATCGATTTTTATTGTTTGTACTTGATTATTTACATTCTTTGATTTCTTTAACATCATTTACCTTTCTTTTGATTTGTTCAATTCTCTTTTCCACTTTTTGTAATAACAGTTCGGATTCTCGCTACAATATGAACTTGCAACATTAACCGGTTTGCCATCTATAAGTCCATGTGCAAGGTTGTTGCACATACAACGTATTACACCGTTTATTTTTTTAGCAAATTCACAAGTCATAATGATGACTGTCCTTTGCTTTGTTGATAATTTCTAAAATATCGTAAGCACCTGTATTAGAAGTGAGTTTATCACTTTTATCAAAATCGCTATTATCTCGTACGTAATTTTCAATCTCATCAAGTACGGTACTTAATTTTTCAATAATAGGGAATTTTATTTCAGCACTTGATATGACTGCTTTTGCGAAATCGCTTGCTTGTAGAGCTGCTTTTAATTGTTGACACTCTTGCTCTTTGCGTTTGAGTTGTTTGAAGTAGCAGTTCGGTCTTTGTGAACAATCGCATCCTAATCTACATTCCATATCAATACCAAAAATACTGCGTTTTGCATTTCCGCATTTATAAACATTCACACCGTCAATAATTATTTCTTCTGCCATTAATTTATCCTCACCGCAGTTATACCACCTTTATATCCATGTTCAAATATAAATAACCTATATGTTCCTTCTGTTGTTGTCACCTTTGTCGTTGCTATACCGTTGTCAATATATGTGCAAGGATTAATAATAACCTTTTCACTTGCAAATGCTATTAATCCGTTAAGCAATATGCCTATTACAATTCCAAATATTATATTTTTCCGTTCTTTGTTCATTATTCATTATCCTTTAATAGTTCAGGGTTTTCGTAGATGTTGCCGATTACTTCAGAGTTTTTGTGACAATTAATTAAAGCACCACCAACAAAGGCTCCTTGTACAATTTGAGCGTTCGAAACGTCCCATATTGTAGAAACACATTTAACAATGCCAATTCTATAAGAATTACCAAAACGAAATTTTAAAATGTCACTCTCATAAATCAGTTTGCCGTTTTTATCTTTTAAGCCTGAACAAAAATTTATTTCGTGGTATTGTGGGTCAATATTGGTAACTCTTGTGAACTTAGGATTGGTTATAATGTATCGTTCTTTATTAGTTATGCAAATTTCGCCTTTTTCCCACTCTTGGTTTGTTTTGCACCATACTCTGAACTTAAATCTATCTTGCATTATTCGCCGTCCTTATCTTTTAAAAAATCTTCAATATCTTCGGTCCAGCTTTCTAATGAACAGACGCTACTTTCTATATCACGACAGATAGCACGCAAATCACTTCTTAAATTATCAATTCTCACAGAGTAATTAGTATCGTCTACAAAATCAACCAACAAATCATCTTCATAAACTTTTATTGTCGTAGTTTTTTCTTCGTTAGAATTGTGCGTATTAACAGATTCCATTAGCTTTTCTTTTGTTATAGTATCGCTTAGCGGATAAACCTCATAGCGGGTGTATTTCTGGGTATTTTTATCTACATAAACGCATAAGATTTTTTCACATTCTTGTGCGGCATCATAAGTCTGTTCAAAAATATCCGGCTTACAAGGATAAAATTCCCCCTTAATACCTTTTATAATAAAGTCGCCAACACTTGCTGTCATTGTTCCTTCTAGTGTGTTGATTTTAAAATCATCATCAGCATTAATATTAATAGTTAGTGATTCACCCAAAAACTTTAATACTTCTTCTGTGTTTTTGCCGTTCCATTGGATAGCATCAATTGTTACAGGTTTCTTTTTGAATTTCATTTTAATTCTCCTTTCGTTATCTACTGCCGTCCTGCCACGGAGAGGAAATAAATCCTCTCCGGCGACTGCGCCTAAACACTTTTTACGAGTAGTGTTTTCGCATTTATTTCTCGGTTGGGTTCTGACCGCTTGCTCGGTCGTTCGCTTTCGGTTGTTGCTTCCGCCGTTTCTTCTTGCATTTTGAAATCACCTCAGAAAAACAGTAAAACAATGGGGATTGCCGGATTAAGAATTTGCAAAAAATGGTGTTTTTTGGGTGTCATTTATTGCAGATTCGATATTTTCTAAATATTTTGTTTCCAAATTAGAAAATGTTAGGCGACTTTTTGTCAAAGCTTTGAATACGGTTAAAGATTCTTCTAAAGATTGAAGTGCGACTTGATAATTCCACAACTGTTCCCTATAGTACATTTCTACAAGTTGTGCGTTACGGTTTTTTCCAAAAATTCCCAGTTTAGAATAAATATTTGTAAAATGAGTGATAACAGTTGTTAATGATATAAATAATTCATCTGCGATTTCATATTTTGTCTTAAGCTGTAAAAGTTTTTTGCATATTGCTTTTTCTTGCTCTGTTAGAGTATTAAATTTATCTTTGAACATTTTTTTGCTCCTTATATATCTTGAAAGAAATGAGAGGATTGAGTCGCGAATCCTCTCATACTGAAAAAGGGAAGAAGCTTAGTCGCTTCCGTTTGGGTTTTGTGTAATTAGTTCAAAAGCTGTTACGGCATTGTTTTGGTCGTCATCTTGCACATAAATATTGCCGATATAAACTTGTCCATTGTTTAAAATTTTCTGATTGCTTGGATATTGCAATAAACGTTCGCCATCAAAAGCCGTAGATATAATTGCAAAGCTATCTGATAAATCGTTAGAATGGATTATTGAATAAACGTTTGTTACTCCATCTGTATTCGGTTTTTCGTCGCGATAAACATCTCCAACATGCAAGTGTTCGCCTTCACGAATTAAGTAACCGGTATCAACACTTTCAGGCGCAATCGGTTTTTCTTCACATTCAAAGATGTTTAATTGCCAATGGTCAAGTTTCCACTGAATTTCTTCTATTTCATCTTGTTTGGATTGTAAAAGTTCGTCTTGGTTTTGAATAATTTTTACAATATCTCGGAATTTTTCAACTTTGTTTTTATTCTGCTTTAAAATCTTCCAATTCTCTTCTGCAATATTTTTCATCATTTCTTTTTTGATATCTTCAATCATTATTTCAAATGTTGATGTGTCACTCGCAGAAATAATTTTGTTGAGTTTTTCACATTCTTCTTGTAGTTCGGATTTACGTTCTTCCAGTGATTCTCTCGTGATATTGTCTGCCATGGTATTCCTTTCTTTTTATTGTTTTAATAGTTCTATTGGTCTAAATATTTCATTTGTTTCGTTGGTTTCAAGTATGGTGTATTTAAAACCTTTGTCCCACGTTTTTAAAAGTCCGTCTGCTCGCCAACCGCAAATTTTGCAAGTGAATTTGTCTTCCGTTAATGAATTGCAATTCGAGCAAATATAAATTTTGCTTGGGAATTTTTTATTAAATTCTCGCCAATTTTTAAAAACAGCTTCTTGCATATAGTTCTAATATTGGTCCTCATCGTCATGCGTAAACTCATAAAATAAAAATGCGAGTGCCAGAATAAATAAAATTTGTAACATTTTGGTTCCTTTCTTTTGTGATTAATGAGGTCTTTTGATTATTTGGTAAGAGCTAACTAAAAAAATGCCGTCAGAAAATTTGCCTTTCATTCGTACATAATCGCCAACTTCAACCGTGCAACGTCCTTGCCAATAAACGCACATCCTGCCTTCCGGCTTTTCGTAACTCGGGCAATAAAAAACGCTTTTAAGCCTTTCTCCATACCATTTGTTTAAAAAATCAATTTTGCATACAGTTACATCTACAATTGAATCACCCCACTCTGGTGTAAAATTGTTTTTCACAAATCGTCTTCTTTTTTTAGTCATCACAAGACTCCTTCAAATATTCCTTAAGCTCTTTGTCTGTAATATCAAATTTCTTTTTTAGTTCAGTTAAAGTTGGTAAAACCATCAAACGACCTTGGTAAACTTTGGAGTGTTTTGCAATAAGTTCCAATGCATCAACCTTATTGCAAATGGAATTTGCTTTTTGTACCGTTTCAGACTGTTCTTCTTCTTTCGTACTATCTTTTTGTTTTTCTGCTCGGAGTTCAGAAGGTGTTTTTTTATGTTTCAATTTGCCCCACTGACCGTTTAGAATTTGTGCAAGATTATTACCTTTTAGTAACCAATTAGATGCAGGTTTGTAATTGATGTCATTATCGAATTTGATACTATGAAGTGTGTATAAAATATCAGGTAATAATGTTTTGAAATCTTCAATTTTGTTAGAATATTCAATAAGTTTCTTTTTCTCATCATCATCAAGAACAGGTGATATACCAAATTCATCTTTATAAGCTTTTGTGTAGGCACTAAGCAACCATCTGATATTTGCGCTTTTCTTATTCTTATTTGCTTTTTCTTCCTGTCTTTCGATATTTCTGATAATTCTATCGTTAATAAATACACCGTCTTCTTGTCTGAACAACTTGAATTCAGTAAGAATTGATTTTAAAAAAGAAGAATCTACTCGGAGTTCATCTGCAAGCATTTCAATATCAGCAACTTCTAAGCTGTTTTTGTGCATATATTCAACGACTGCCCAATAAACACCGTAAGAAGCGAATGGTAAAAGCTTTTTTGCTTCATCTTCCGTAAAATTGTTTCTGCTTTTTCTGAATTCAAAAAACATCTTAACAATTTTTTCATCCGTTCTGGCATTAAGGTCATGTTGAAAATATAGTTCGCTGTATTCGGTAGTTTTTGGCATAGAACAAATTTCCTTTATCCCTCAATTGCCTTAAGATAGTATTTGTTAAGGTTACATTCATTGATTACATTCTCTAAATCTTTTTTAGCTCTTTGCATTGCAAGAGTTGAAATTCTACCTTCTACCAAAAAATCGGGTATTATTATGCCATTGTTGTGGTTATTAATTTGTGCCATATAGTTTGTGTAATAGTAACCATAGATTTTTTTGTATAAGGTTTCTTTTTTTTGTTTCTCGGGTGTTAGTAAACACTTGATGAATTGTTTTAGGTTTCGCATTTTTCTCTCTTTCTGTTGGTAGTTAGTTTTGCTTTAGATTCTGCTGTAAAATTTTTACAATGAAATTACTTCTTGATAATTTTTCAGCATTTGCCAGTTCGTCAATTTCCTGCAGTAAATCGTACGGTATACTTACACTTACAGGAATCCTGTTTTTTAAAAGTTCTGCCATTTTTTCCTTTCTTTACGTCACCAAAAAATAGCACGAGAAATAAGGCAATTTTTGCCATTTTCGTGTTTTTTATGATATAGTAATTAAATAAATAATTAATTAAGTACAAGAAGAATTGTACACTTATTTTAAAACTAAGTCAAGCAGTTTTAAAACTAAGTTACAAAACTTCATACTTTTGGAGTAGAAAAATGACAACTCAGGGTAAGCGATTAAAAAAAATTAGGTTAGCTTTAGGTCTGTCCGGTGATGATTTTGGTAAGAAAATAGGAGTTTCCAAACAGTATATTTCTAATTTAGAAGCTGATAGAAATATTTTAAACAATGAAAAATTAGTATCGTTATTGATTGACTTTGATGTGAATCTGAATTATTTAATTGCAGGTAAAGGTGAGATGTTTATTAATGAATGCGAGAATACGCATGCATTGGTTGATAATCCCAAATGTGCTTCTAATTTTAAAAATTGGGGTGAAAGGTTATGTAATCTTTTTGCAGAAAACAACATTACACCAAAAAGTTTTGCAAAGCTTGCCGGTATAAGTGCAAGTAGGATGGATGATTTTATTATCAATTCTGCGGAACCAACTATAGCAGAATTGAATGCGATAAAATCAAAAGCGGATATCAGCATTGATGAGTTGTTGTATGGTGAAAGTGTCAAACAACAGGGAAATAATCCACAAGTGTTTACTCAAGAAGAAATTTTGAAGTTAAAAAAACTTATCGGTTCATAGTGTGAAGGATAACTTTATCCTTTAAATCACCGTTTAGTGTGTCAATTTTTACATCGTAAATTTGTTGGATAGTATTTACATTGTTAAAATATCGGTGGTCGATTTTCTTTTTAATTCTTGTATAAGCATAATTTGTAAAAATCAAATTGACTACTAATAGTAGGATTACAATGTTTATTTTATCTTCCATTAGTCTTGAAAGTTCAGTGTGAAGTTTAATTATTAAATTTATCATACCGGCTCCTTTTGTTATATTTAAAAAGTGAATCATAAAATAGTCTTTTATGTCTACATACTACGAGGGTGTAGATTTATTCTGACTGCATACTACCATGTACTATGAATGATTTTTTTTATAAAAATATTGGATTAAGAATAGCTCAAAAAAGAATAAATCGAAAACTCAGCCAAGAAAAATTGGCTGAGTTAGCAGGTTTGAGCCGAAATTACATAGGGAAAATTGAACGTGGCGAAAGAAAAGCTACGTTAGATGCAATAAAACAAATATCAATTGTTCTAAATTATCCGCTTGAAGAATTATTTAGGGGTTTGTAAAATATTTTGGTCTGTGATAGTATATATAGGTAAAGTGTGTAGTCTGGAGTCGCATAATGTTTTTACATGCAAGTGAAATTTTTTATTTTTGTATACTACCAATTTTATTTTTTGTAACTATGATGTTACATTATAAAACGCAAGCTAAAGAATATTACACTTCTTATAATGAAATCAAAGATAAGTATCAGAATTTATTAACAAAATTTAATGCAATCAACAAGATAAACGTTTGCGACAATCTGGAAACAGAGCAAACAGATGACAATGAGAATGAATGTAGCATAACAAAACATTGTGATATCTGCAATTCTACTGAAAACATACATTATTACCCAACATCAGGCTTTAAAAACATCAATGGGAGTAAAGTATTTCTTTCAGGAGGTTTTAACATTTGTGACGAGTGTTTGAATATTTGCCAAAAATGTGAATGCGGAAAATTAAAAATTCCATACTTTTTAACAGAATACGTTAATGACATAATGGAGAGTGCTTTATTTTGCAATTGCGAAGAAGATAATGATAGAAAGCTAGAAAGATATAATAAAGAAAAATTGAAATTTGATATAATGTTATCGAAAAGAAAATATAAAAAAATTGTTGATAAATATAAGGAGTAAATATGAGAAAAATTTTAATCGCAATTATTTTACTAGTGTCTACAGGTTCTGTTTTTGCATACGATTACTATTCAAATGGTAGATATGCTGATTATGGAAATAATAATTACAGGTCAAATTATTCTTATCAACAGCAAATGGAACAACAAGAACAAATGCGTAGAATACAGCAGGAACAAGCGAACCAAGAGTATTATAGACGTCAACAAGAAATGAATAACAGATATAGACAAAATAATCAAAGAATGTTCAATTATTAGTTTATGCGTTCGCAATGCAAACGCAATGCGTGTGCATAAAAAATAAATATGCGGTGCATAAATCTTTGTAATGCGTTTACAATGCAAGTGCATTGCGAAAAATTATGCGTCGCAATGCCATTAAATAAAATAAAATTAAATTAAAGAAAATTAAAAATATACTAAAAGTATATTTTTCTTTTAAAAGGGAAAGAAAATTTTAAAAATTCTTTCTCTTTTTTTGTTGCATTTGTAAACAAATGTAAAGATTAAACTTTTAGGAATAATGCGGATTTGAGTTTGTTTGAAAATTATTTAATTATTTATTTAATAATGACTTTTGATAAAAAATGTTTTAAAGTTCAAAATAGGTTACGAAATGTGATTTGTTTCTCAAATGAGAAGGCGGGAGCTATGCAAATCAATGAGTAATAACCGGTGAACACAGGTGAACTGCGTTTACAACTCTCTTATTAAATAGTGGTTGATAGTGGTTAGGGCTTTTGCCCTAATCACTTGAAAAAGAGAGAAAAAAAGAGAGAAGGCAAAAGTGTTAATCAAGTGTGTAAAATGTAATGTTAAAAATGAAGTGATTGAAATTCAAGAGCTGGAAGATATCGCAAATTTTTCTGAAAGATTATTGATAATAGGTGTTTGCAGAGGTTGTAACAGCAAACTTGTTTCACTCGTTGAAATAAGAAATTCGGATAAAAAAGTTTTTATTGATTCATTCGCAGGAATTGAAGCAACAAACGTAATAAAACGTGAAAGAAAACGTTTGAAAAACAAAAACTTAAACCATAAGTACAACGGTTTTGTTTACGGCAAAAATAAAGAAATTCGCAATAAGAAAGGCGAAGTTACACAAATAAGACAGTATGCTTCTGATTACAAAACAGGAAAGAAAACACTTATTAAAACTCTAATTTTCCCAAACATTTAATAAACTCCAAGAGTCAAATAAACACACATTTGATTTAGGCTTGGCGAGGTGTACTACCCTCGCCTCTCTCTTTAAAAAAAGGTACAATATGACTGAATTACCCAAATTAACAGGAAAACAACAACAATTCGTTTTGTATTACAACATCAATGGTGGTAATGCAACCGAAGCTTACAAGAAAAGCTACAACTGTGAAGGGATGAAAGATTCTTCAATCAACGTTGAAGCCAGTAAATTGTTGAAAAACCCTAATGTTTCCCTATGGATAAAGCAAGCTGAAAAGAATATACAGCAAGTATTTGAGGATGAAATTAAATATTCTGCAAAAGATTGTTTTGATGAATTAGCAGAGGTTCAAGCTAGAGCCAAACGAAACGCCGGAAATTATTCACAAGAAATTAAAGCAATTGAGCTGAAAGGAAAATTAGCAGGTCATTTTGTCGACAGGCAACATATTACAGGCGGTGGGCTTGCGGATGTATTAGACCAATTGAAATAAGGTTATGAATGAAAATATTGATATACAAAAATTGCAAAAGTTAAAAGATAATTTGCCGTATTTTGCTTCTAAACTTTTGAAAATTAAAACAAAAAACCAAGGTTTAATTTATTTCAATTTTACAAATATTCAATTTGATGCACATTCAAAAATTCAAGAACGAAAAAGATTAGGCAAACCCTGCAAAATTGTTTTTCTGAAATCTCGTCAAGTCGGTATGTCAACTCTAACTGAAGCACGATTTTTCTCAAATATTTTATTCAGAAAAGCAAAAAATGCTTTCGTTTTAGCTGATAAATCTGATTCAGCTAAAAACATTTTTGCAATGACCAAAAGATATTATGACAATTTGCCTGATGGTTTGAAAATTCCGCTAATCAAGGACAGCACGGAAGAACTTGCACTACAAACTGATTCAAGTTTTAGAGTTGGTACTGCAGGCAGTAAATCAGTTGGTAGAAGTATGACCATTAACTACTTTCACGGTTCAGAAGTTGCGTTTTGGTCTAATGCAAATGAAATTGTTTCAGGTATGCTTCAAACAATTCCTGATAATCCTGAATCAGAGCTTATTCTTGAATCAACCGCAAACGGAACGAGCGGTGATGGGGCTTATTTTTACAACCTTGTACAGTCAGGCTTAGAAAAGAATTCTGATTATCTGACCTTATTCTATGCGTGGTATCAGCAGAACGAATACAGGCGTAAAATAATTGAACCGATTAAGTGGAATGAAGAGGAATTATTTCTAAAAAGAATTTACAACCTTGATGATGAACAATTAGCTTGGCGAAGAGCAAAGCTGGAAGGCGATTTCAAAGGACGTGAATATCTCTTTAAGCAAGAATATCCTTCATCAATTCAAGAAGCTTTTGTTACAACTTCTAACGCATTAATACCTTTGAACTTTATCGAGCTTTCAAGAAAAAATCGCGGAATAAGTTCTGCAGGTATGCCTGTTGTAATTGGTGTTGACCCTGCACGCAGTTCTGATAGAACAATTATTACGATAAGGCAAGGACGTGTAATCAAGAAATTTTACAAGTTTGAAAAAATGGATAACGTAAGATTAGCAGGGATAATTCTACGTTTGATACAAGCTATTAAGCCTGCAAGAGTTTTTATAGACTACGGACACGGAACAGGAGCCTATGATATTCTTGTAAGTCAAGGTGCAGGTAGTGTTATCGAATTAGTACAATTTGGTTCAAGTGCTTATGATAACAAAAAGTATGCCAACCGCCGTGCGGAAATGTATGACAAAATGCGGTCTTGGTACATACAAGATGGTGGTGTACAAATTCAGGACCATGAATACATAGAAGAATTTGTGCGTGATATTTCAATAATCCCTGATTTGAAAGTATCTGATTCAACTGGAAGATTTTCTTTAGAGAAAAAAGAAAACATTGTAAAAGGTACAGAAATTCATTCTACCGACTTTGCAGATTCACTTGCTTTAACTTTCGCAAGTCCTGTTCAAGCGGTATCTTACGATTTTGAAAATCCTGTACAAATTCAAACTGTAAATAAGAATTGGCAACAACGATTATAGGAGGATAAAAATGTTTCCATTAGGTTTATTAGGTTTAGCTCTTTCTGCTTTTGCAGGGTATAAATATGCGCAGTCTAAAAAGAATAAAAATACTACTACTGCCACAACTGCTGACACAACAGCAACAACGGACAGTAACTCTCAATCAAAAGCACAAAACGTCTACAATTATTACACTAACGATTCCACAAACGGAAATACTTTGTTCAACGGACAAACTCAAAAGAAAAGAACTTTATTTGGAAACGAATAAGAAAGGATTATAAAATGTGCATATTTGGTTCTAAAAAACAAGTTGTTCAGTCTACACCTGATACAACAGCAGTAACGCAAGAAAAAGAAGAAGCTAAGAAAAAAGCAAGATTACTTGATACAAATGGCGAAAATAAAGGTGCGCAACTTCAAACCAATCAAGGACAATCAGTCAGAAAAATTTTCGGAAATTAAAAAGATGATTACAGTTGTAGATGTTACACAAGAGTATCTTGAATACGTTATTTGCAGGCTTAGAAAAGATGATGAACTGGAGATGATTTGTGAGTTTGGCGAAAATTATTTCACTCCGCTTATGAATATATGTTTAAGTCCGAATGTAAAAATAATGTTAGATAAAGACGGTTTCCCGATTGGTTTATTTGGAATCAGAGAAATTAGCAGTGGTTTAGGAATTGCCGAAGTTTGTTTATTAGTAACAGATGATTTCAAATTTCATCTAAAAGATTTTCTGATTCAAGCAAAAGAACAAATAAACAAATGGCGTAAAAAATATTACAGGATAGAAAATCTTGTGTATAAACACAACACAAAAGCTTTGAGATGGTTAAAAATCTTAGGATTTAGTCTGAAAGAATATGACGATAAACGAATGTATTTTAGTTTACAAGGATTAAGAAAATGAATATTGATAGAACAATTGACATCACAGAAAAAGAAGAAACACTTGTTTTAGAAAAATTTTCACAACTTAAAACCGAAAGACAAAAATATATTGCTCGTTGGAAAGATATTCAAAACTTTGTCGCTATTACTAATGAAGTTAATTCTGAATTTGAAGATAATGAAAACAAAAACAAACAAAAAGATGTTTTCATTAATGACCCAACGGGGTTTATTTGTACTAACCAAGCAGGCGACTATCTCGCAGGTATTTTATGGGGGCTTAATGCAATTACGCTTGAGCCTTCTGAATACTTAAAGCAAATCGCAAAAGGTGCTGATTTTTCAGAATTCTTCAAAAAAGCAACAAAAATTACACTGGACCAAATGAATTCTACTGATGCAGGGCTTAACTCAATTCTGAAATCTTATGCCTATGAACAATTTTCTTACGGTACATCAGGTATCGGAACTTTTAAGAACAAAGGTTTTGAAGAACAACAAACTGATTGTTGTTTAACTTATAAGCCTTATGGTGTTTATAATTCATGTATTGATGAAGGTGCAAACTCAAAAATAAATGTCATTTACACCGTTTATAATTGGACACTGAATAAAATTATTGAAGAATTTTGTTTAGTTGATGGTGAATTTAACGAGGAAAATTTTAAAGCTTTACCGGATGATTTTAGAAATGCCTATAGTGCAGGACGACTAAATACAAAATTTAAAATTGTTTACGGAATTATGCCAAACAATTTTTACCGTATGTCTAAACGTGGTAAAGCAGGTGCAAAGTTTAAAGGTTACTGGTTTATTGAATCATCTAAAACTATTTTCAAAATTGATTATTTTAAGGAAATGCCTGTTGCAGTATGCAGATTTATTCGTGCAAATAATCAAATTTATGGTGAATCATCAGGTAGTTTGGCAATATCTTCTATTAAGTTATTGAACCACCTTAAAGGTGACACTATCGACAACATAGAAAAAATAACGGACGCTCCGCTTGGTGTTGTTTCAGGCGCACTAGTTGCAGGAAATGTTATTAATCGTTCTGCCGGTTCTGTAACAGTATTTAACCCACAAGCAAGTAACAGTGGACAAAGTCCAATTTTCCCAATCTCACAAGCAGGGGATATTTCTGCGGTAGTTAATTTTCTGCTTCCTGAACTTAAAAAAGATATTACAAATATTTTTAAAATTGACCAATTACTGGATTTTAACACGGCAACTCAAATGACTGCAACAGAATCAAGTTACAGAATGTCTATTAGAGGAAAATCTATAAATGGTATTCTATCGCAACAAAAAGCCGAATGTATTGAACCGCTTGTATTTAGGTCTATTTCCATAATACAAGATTGCGGATTGTATGGTAAAGATTTAAACAAAATGCCTGAAATGACGGAAGAACAAATTGCAGAAAAACAAAGAGTGTTTGAAGCCAATGAGTTTATTCCGCAAGAAATCGTAAAGTGTATTGATGACGGAAAAAGATGGTATAACATAAAATTCAACGGCGAACTTGAAAGACTTTGTAACGCTGAAATCTATGAAGCTTTTGGAAGATTTTTACAATATTTGCAAGCTATTCTTCAAATTAAGCCTGAACTTGTAAACGCTCTGAATGATTATGACATCATCAGTTTAATTCAAGAAGTTTCAAATCTTGCGAATAACAAATTGATTAAATCTAAAACTCAATATAACGAGATAATCAAACAAATTCAGGAAGCACAACAAGCACAAGCGGAAGCACAACAACAATTAGCACAAGCCCAATACTTAGGACAAATAGCAAATGCCGATAAACAATCCGCAGACGCAGAAGAAAAAAGAAATGGAGTAAATCCGTATGAATTATAATTCAATAACTAATGCTGAATTTATGCAACAAGAATTTGCAAGACAAAAAGAACAGCAAGAAATTGAGGATAAAAAAATTAAACAATTTTTTATTGATGCTTGCGAAAAAGAAGGTTTTAAGCTCTTACTCCAAATGATTAAAGATTTATCGCTTTGGGACAAAGTTGAAGAAAATATAGATGTCGGAATCCTTCAATATCAACGTGGTAGACGTGATATGTGGCTTATCTTAAGAAATTATGTACCAAAAGATGTACTAGCACAAATTGAAATTTATAACAAATATAGAATGTAATCATAAAAGAAAGGAGAATTATGGAAGACGAAAATTTCCAAAATAGTTCAACAGAAGGTGGGAGTGATACCGGTGTAAATAATGATGGTGGCAATTTGCAAACCGAAACAGATTTTTCAGTGCCGGATGAATACAAAGACCGTGGTTGGGCTAGATGTTTTGAAGGTAAAACGGGTGAGGATTTAAAAGCTGAATTATTTAAAAGTTATGATAATTCACAAAGTTTAATCGGGAAAAAAGTAGAAGATTACCTTGCAACAACTGATTTGAAACAATTAAGCAATTATGAAGAAATCAAAAAGAATTTATCAAATCAGCTTGTGCCAGAGTTGCAAGTTCCAGAAAATGCAAGTGATTATGGATTAGGCGATGTAATTAAAGATGCATTGGGTGACGATATTAACTATGCACAAAATGGTATAGATAGTTTTCAAGATACTTTTAAAAACTTAGGTATTTCAAAGGAACAAGGACAAGGTGTTATGAAAGCCTATGTTGATTATCAGGTTCAAGAATTCCAAAAATATACTGATGCAGATGAGTTGGAAAACAACATAAACGCAATGTTTAAAGGGAACGCAGAGCAAAGAGGACAGTGCGAAACTCTGATAAAGGAATTTCTACCGCAAGAAGACCAAAAATTTATTCAAGACACAATGCCAAATGCTGTAGTAGAAATGTTCTACAAGGTCGCAAAAGGTTTGCTTGATAAGTACGATTACAAGGAAGGTTCTGCAAATTTGAATAATTCAAGTATGAAAATGACCGACGCTCAAAAGAACGCAGAATATGACAGAATTTCAAAAGAACTTGAAGAATTAAGTCATAGACCACACAAAGCCGAAGAAAAACAAGCTTTAGTTAATCAGTTACAAAAGATTTTTAGTTAAAAGGAGTAATAATGTTAGAAGTAAAAATTGAAGGAATTTATGAATCAGACGTTGGTTCAGGTCAGAAAAAATTTAAACCTTTTGAATACACTTACAAAACTGCAAGAATTAATCCAAAAGGTTTATTTACACACGCTTTAAGAAGACACGCACCTTATTTAATTCAAAAAGATAAAAAGAACTCAAATATATTATTTTCAAGAATTAAATCTTTGAACATCAGTAACATAAAAACTCTTGATGAAGAATGTTATTTGGAAGGAAAAAATATTGCAGAATTAAGTGACTGGGAAATCCAAGATTTAGCTTGTCTATATGATTTGTATGAAATTCCGCTACACGGAGTTTGTCCGTTACCGGAACTTAGAGAAAAAGCAATGCTAGCTTATTTGGAACACGTATTAAAAGTTCCAATGAAAACTACAAAAGAAAAAGATGCTTTAGACTTCTTTGAAAAAGACGAAGACGGAACATATAAATTTAAACCGGAAGGTTTAAACTTGCCAATCAAAATCTACGATAGTTTGATTGAGAAAAAACAAGGTGTCGTAAAGAAAAAAGATATTGGTTATTTTATCAAGCAGGCAGGTTTAAATGTTGCCAATGGAATTTTGAATATGACAGGAAATCCAACTGTTGATACCGTAGGTGAAGGAAGTTCTGACGAGGGCAAAAGCGGTAATGAATTCCCATCAGGCAATGACCTTTTGGGTGGGGAGTAGGAATAACCGAGAACGGCTCTGAAAACCACAAAATCTAAACAAAAACTTTCATTATAAATCCTGCGTAAGTGGGGCAATTTTTAAGGAAAGTAGCAGTAACACACAAAAAAAGAAAGGAAAACGCAAATGGCTAACACAATGGCAGATTTGACAAATGCCAACTTAGACCAAGCGAAATTGCTACTTTTTGAAAAAAACTTTTACAGAGTAGCAACTCAAAAGGATACTAAGTTGCTCAATACTCCTGCTATCAAACACATGGATATCAAGGGTATTTCTAACATGTCCAGAATGAAAGGTAACGACCTTATTGAAGTAACATCAGAAGGTCGCAATCCGGACAAAAAGTATGCGGATATTGATAACGATAACAGACGTTCTGTTGCAAGAAGATTTACAAGAACTTATCTTGTTGATTCTTATGACAAAGCCGTTCAGTTAATCACCGACCCGACATCCGATTTGTTCGAAAACTTGAAAGATGCAAAAAACAGAATGACTGATAAATGTATTTGTGATTCTGCAATTGCTTCCGTAACTATTGGTGCTCCTGACGTAGCAGGAACCGTTAAAACAGCTGCAGAAGATGGTGTTGAAACAATTGACGGTACCAGCAAATTTGATTATGCAACGGTTATTTCACCTGCAATTACAACATTTACTAACAATTATATTGATTGTTCAGCCGGTGTTACACTTGCTTTGTCAGGTGTTGAAAATCAATGCTTAAGAGATGATGACAAGTATATGAATGCTTTCTATTCTTCTCAACATACAGTTGATACAGGAAAAATTACAAACGCATCAGGTTTTAATGTTGTTACTTTCGCAGGTTCTGTAAATGGCGGTAAAACTATAAATAATCCTGTTTTACCTGAAAATACAGGCACACGTTCTAACTTATTACTAGCTCCTAATGCAATTGCTTTTGCAGTTGAAATTGGTAAGCTTGCTTGTGAACCTTCTCCTACAAAAGTAAATTCTTGGGAAATTACTATTGATATGTGGGTTAAGGCGGTTAGAACAGAAGGTGCAAGAGTTATTATCTTGAAATCTACAATCTAACGGATATAGAAAAAAGAGGAATATTGGAAAACCGTATTCCTCTTTTTTATGAAAATTAAGAGTGAGTATAATTATGATTGAATCAGATGTTAATATATGTAATTTGGCACTAGACCATCTTAATCAACAAAGTATTACATCATTAGATGAAAATACAAAAGCTTCTAAAAAGTGCAAGCAATGGTATGATTTGACAAGAAAATCTTTGTTGATGAATCTTAATGCAAGCTTTTCTATTGCTCGTGCAGTATTACCGGAAATAAAAGATTTTGTTCCGATTTACGGTTATGAAAAAGCCTTTGCCATTCCTAAAGATTGTTTGCAGATTTTAAATCTCGGAAGTCCTTTAGATGATGAACTTTATCAAATCGAAGAGAATTATTTTTATTGTGATAAAAAAGTCGAAAATGTAAAAATCCGATATATAAAAGATGTTAAAGATGTAACAAAATTTGATGCGGAATTTATTGAACTGTTAGCTCTTGCGTTAGCTGAAGCAATATGTGTACCTCTTACAGAAGATTTAGAAAAAAGAAATATGTTGCGTCAACTTAAAAAAGAAAAATATATTGAATGTTCTACGAAGTATGGCAGAGATAACAGGATTACTGTTATTAATAAACCACGTTACAGGGAAGCAAAAGTTTTCCCTGAAATATTAAATAGTAATTATCAGTTGAGGTAATTTAATAATGAGAACTTCTTTACCGTTTAATAATTTTTCGTCAGGGCAAATTGATAGAGCTTTAAAAGGTCGCGTTGATATTCCATTGTATCAACACGGACATGAAATCTCTGAAAACTTTTGCGAAACAATAAAAGGAGATGTTTTTTATAGAACCGGGTTTAAATTTATTAGTGAGATTGGTGACGCTTCACTTTATGAATTTAAGTTTAATCAAGAGCAATCATATCTTCTTGTTTTCCGAATTAAATATATTGAGTTTTGGTCATATAATATTGATGGCGAATTTGTACAAGTTTTAAATGACGATGGGACACCGCTTCAAGTTACGCACCCTTATGGTACAGAAGTTAAAAATCTTTGCATGGCGCAAAATTGTGATGTTATGTATATAACACACTTGTACGGCAATTATCCTGAAATGCAGTTAAAAAGGAAAGCGTCTAACAAATTTGTTTTAGAAGAAACAAAATTTACAAACACCGGAACTGCAAGCCTATCAAACAACCCTAATACAAATCACGGTTGCCCTTGCACTTGTTCGTTTTATGAAAACAGGCTTGACAGGTGTTCTTCATCAAAATACTATACTTATCTTTATGGTTCAAAAGGTGCAGATTACAATAATATTACTGTTGGTACAAACACAAATGACGGTTTTCAATTTGACCTTGCGGAATCCAACTCAAAAGCTTTGTGGTTGATTTCAGGAGCAAACAGTTTGCTTGTCGGAACAGCTGAGGGTGTATTAACAGTAAACGGCGGTAGTGTTACAACAGCAATCACTCCGGAAGATATATCTGCAAAACTTTCTTGTCGTGATGGTTGCGGAGCTGTTCAACCTGTAAGAAAAGATAATTTTGTGTTCTATGTTTCTGCAAATGGCAGAAAATTGTTCATGTTTGAATATGATGTTTTGTTAGAACAATTCAAGGCAACAAATCTTTCCAAAGGTAATTATGAAATTACAAAAGGTGGAATTACAAAAATTGTTTATAAAAACGACCAATTCGATTTTATGTATGCAGTTTGTAATGGAAACCTTTTACAAATTTGTTTTTCAAATGATGAATCAGTTAATGCTTGGTCAGTTCTAAAAACAAAAGGAAAAATTCAAGATATATGTGCCGTAACACGCCCTGACGGTAATCAAGATTTGTTTGCAAAAATCAGACGTGAAATAAACGGTATAACAAGATACTATCTTGAATTATTAACCGACATTGTTGAATTCCCACGTTTTGAAGATTTTGTATCAGAAATTCCTGATAATGTAGATGATGTTGAACTTCTTAATTTAAAAAAGAATGATGAATATGCTTTTAATAGAGCGGTAGCAGAAACTCTAAGAAAATGTAATCATTTAGATTGTTCAGCTGAATATTCAGGATTACAAAAAAATACAATTATATATGATGCGGAAAAAGGTTCAATTATAGCTGAAAATGACATTTTTAGGGATGAAGATATTGGAAGACGTATTTGGTTTAAATCTATAACCGGTAGAGAATACGGGATTTTTGATATTACAAAATTTGTTTCAGCAAAAGAAGTTGGTGTGCAAAAGTTGCTTGAACCTTCAAGCAATTCAGCTTCTGAATGGTATTTATCTGCAACTACTTTTTCGGGTTTAGAACACTTAGAAGGTGAAACTGTTGCGGTCGTCGGTAACGGCGGTTACATCGGGGATTTTAAAGTTAAAGATGGCTGTGTTGATATTGCTTCTGCAAACACTAACAAAGTTGGTTCTGCTGTTATCGGTTTAAGATACAAAGGGGTTTTAAAAAGTCCTAACCTTGGTATGGCACTTCAAACAAATCAAACTTACACAAGTATGAAAAATATATATTCAATAATTTTGAAATTAAGTTTTTCTGCGGGCGGTAAAGTCGGAGATAGTTTGTATAATTTAGAAACCGTACAAGATTTTAACCCCGAAGGTTTATTTGATACTCCACCACTTCCTATGGATAGTGACAAAGAAATTTTGTGTAATGGTAAGTCAGAAAAAGAAAAACATTACTTTGTCGTTCAAGATGAACCGTTACCGTTTACAATCGCAATGATTGTACCAAAGTATACACACATTGTTAGAGATTAGGAAAGGGAAAAAATATGTGGTTAGCTATAGCTTCTGCGATTGCTTCATTAGTAGGCAATACTGTTTCAACTTACCAAAATATAAAAGAAAACAAAAAACAGGCTAAAGAAATTGCACAGCAATATCAGGAAAAAGCGGACGCCAGAGCAAGAGAAGCAAAAGCTTTGATGTCGCAACAAAAAACATCTTTCTTAAAAGGTGGCGTTTATTTTGATACAGGTTCTGCAAATGAAGTAATCAATGAAACTTATGATACATACCAAAAAGATTTGCAAGCAATGAATCTTGATTCAACAATTGCACAAAACCGTTTAATCAGAAGCGGAAAAACCGCTTTTTGGAACTATTTGGCAAACCCATTGGGAAGCAGTGGAACAAGCGCGCTGGGTAGTGTTTTTCAACAAAAAGGTGCAATAGGTAAATAATAAGGATTAACAAAATGGCACATATTGGAAGAGGAAATCAAAGAGAATATTTTTCTAATCAACTTTCCGGTAATGAAATTTCAGAAGGAATTAAACAGGTTGGTGAAACGTTTGCAAATACTTTTAACGGTGCACAAGACATTGTTAATAAAGCAAATGAAGCAAAGTTAGCAAATAATCAAGTTGATTTATCAACAGAATTCTTTAAAAAGAATACTGAAATTAATACAAAGTATCAGGGCGACCCGACAAATCCCGAAAGAGAAAAAGAATTATCAGAAGCTTTTGATGATTTAGCGAACAAATATGAAATCAATCCTCTTTGTAAAGCGCAATGGTCACAAATTAAAAATAATGTTTACAACAACTTTAAACAATACAATGTTCAGTGGCAAATAAAACAACAACAAACAAATGCTACAAATGATTTAAAAAACGGTTATGAAAATTTAATAAATCAAGTTTCTATGCTCGGTTTGAACGGTGCAGGAATTGATGAAGTTAGATTAGTTTATAAAAACGGTATTCAAGGTTTGAGCAATGGAACTAGTGCCGTTCTTGGCCCAGAAAAAGTTAAACAAGCTTTGAAAGGTGTAGACCATGATTGTGTGACAACTTATATTAGCTCTTTAGCTATGAATAATCCGCTTGAAGCTCAAAGGCAAATGAAAGATAATGGTGTTTTGAATGATATCGGGCAAGCTGAAACAATTGATAAATTAAATCAATATATTACAAAATCTTTGATGAATCAAAATAAACAAGTTGCAGTTCAAGAAATCGGTAACACTTTAAGAAATATGAACAGCAATGATGCTAAAAATATTCTTGAAGGCAGAGCAAGTCTGAATCAGGTTACTAAGTTTATTGAACAAAATAAAAAATTACCGGAAGGTAGCAAAGATTTAATTCTAGATATTTACGGTATAAAATCAAAAACTGAATATTACTATGATAGAGATAAAAAGAAAATTACTAAAGAACCTTTTGGGGGAACGAAAGGGCGCAGTTCAAAAGTTCCTGTTGCCAAGATGAGTGCGTTAGAAAAACAACTTTGCGGTGAAAGTTTGGAAGCTGAATTGCATGATTTGATATGTTTTTCTACTGAAAATCTAAATTCGCCAGAAATGAATGTAAAGAACATCAAAAAGAATGGAACGCAAAAAGATGCTTCGTCTTTTTCAGTTGGTTATATGAAACGTATTGCATCTATGCAAGGTGCAATTGATTCTGCATATAGAGCCGGAGTAATTGATAAAACACAGAGAAATAATTACACAGACAGATACATTGCTCCTGTTACAGATTATCTTGAATCTAATCTTAAGCAATTGGATGAAGGGACTTGGAAAGGAATTGGAACAAAGCTCGGCTATGACAAAATTGCAAAACGTTTTAATACAGAAGGTTTAACAGGCGAAAGCTTAAAAACTATGCAAAGGCAAAAACTTTTTGCACAAAATTATTACCTTGATGAATTAAACAAAGTAGTATCTAAAACTCCAAATCTGAAAAGTATTTATGATATTGAATCGTTGCCATCAAGACAGCAACAAGAAATATATAAAGTCGCAAGTGATAATGCTCTTAAACGTGCTAAAAGATGGACTGATAAACCTGAATATTTTTTTGCAAAAGAATACCCGACAATTTATTCACAACCTTATGCGTTTTTCAATAAGCAAGACGCATTAGCAGTTACAAGGACTGTTGCGGAAGCAACATATAAAAGAGCCTTTGAAGACGCAGACGGAAAATCCACACTTGATTTACAAGATTTCGCAAAAAATAAAATGATTACTGAAATCAATAATCAAGCAAAAAGAAACAGATTAAAAGCAAGCAATACTCTTGATTTGAAAGACACGGAAATGTACATCTCAAACCCTGCACCGAAAAATATAAATGAATTTTATAAGAGGGTAAAAGCATTAGGTGTTACTCCAGAACAATTTATGAAGGACGCAAGGGCAAGAGGTTTCTTAGACGTTATGAAACCTGCAACTGTTAAGCAGGCTTTAATTAATGCTCATAATACAGTAATTGGAAATAACAACTCTATGGCAGGTTATTATTACGCACTGCAACAAGCAGAACACGCAAAAGCATTGCAGGAAGCTAAAAAGAGAAAATAAAGGAAAATGAAATGGCATTATTTCAAGATGAAGAAATAACACAAGAAGAATTTAATAATCAACATTCAGAAAAAAAGGAACCTGATATTTTTTCAAATTTAGGTTATGACGACATTATAAAAGAACGTCAGACAGTAAGACAAAAAAGAATTGATGAAGAAAGCAATTGGGTGAATAATATTGTTTCACCTGATAAAATCAACGAGTGGAAAAAACAAGGCTCAATGACCGCACTTCAAGTTTGGCATAAGAAAAATAAAAATGAACTTATGCCTTATATGGGAACGTGGGCGCAAGGTAGCAAAAGTTTTAATATAAAAAACATTTCAGATAAGCTTCAAACAGGGCAAGTTGTAACTCCAGAAGAAAGAAAACAATTTGAAGATTTTGTATTAGATTTAGCCGAAATACAAACACGTGGTTACTCATTCGGCGGTGGTGCTATGAATATCGGATTAGAAACAATTCCATTCATGGCAGAATTTGCACTGGGGTTATTAACAACAGGCGGAACATCTTCCTTTGGTGCTACAACATCTAGATTAAGTACTGAATTTGTTAAAAAAGGGTTAGCAAAACAAATTGGTGAAGGTATCGCAAAAACAGCATATAATGCAACAATCAATCCAAAAACTTTAGCTTTTACAGCAACAAGATTACCGCAACAGGTAAGAGCAAGAATGGGTGATATTATGCTTTCAGATTCGCTTGCGATTTCTCCTGAAGGACAAGCTATTTTAAAAGAAAGTGAAACAACTCCTGCTACCGCATTTCTTAAAGCTCTTGCACTCACAAATATTGAAGTAGGGTCTGAAATGAGCGGTGAAATTCTTGTAAGACCATTTATGCAAGCAGGTGCAAAACTGGGTAAAGTAATAGCACAACCTGTTTTAAAAATGTTACCAAAAGGTTTTGCAGATGAGTTCGTAAAGTTAGCAGAAAATGTTACAAAGTTGCCGTTTGCAAAAGCCGTTGATACTTTGGGTTGGAATGGTATTTTAGAAGAAATGGGTGAAGAACGAGTAGGCGACCTTTTACAATTTGCTTTTAATTTGGATGGTGAGGATGGTTGGTCCTTTGAACAATTATTAGATGCTATGTTTCCATCACTTGAACAGTTAGGGCAAGAAGCTCTTTCTTTTGGTATTGCCGGTATGGGTCTGAATTCGGTACACAATACTTTGCGTGCAATTCCTAAAATTGGTGATAAATACACAAAAGATGGTTTTCTTTTGGATGCAGGAATTTTTAGAATACAAGGATATGATTCATATTTAGATAAAAAAGTAAGAGAAACTTTGAAAGAAAAAGGTAAGAAAGATGATGAAATAGACAATGCTCTTCACTTTTCAAGTCGTGATGATAAAGTCCAATTCTTGAAAGATGCTAAAACCGAATTTGATACGAAGAAAGAATTTGACACAAAAGAGTTTGAAAAAGATTTACAAGCGGAAGAAATTAAAGATAAAACATATCAGAAATTTTTGCAAGGTGGAGTAAGTCAAGATGTAGCGTTTGCTAATGCTACATTGTTTAAGCAATTCTTTAGAAAATTTGGCGCAGATAATAAAAAAGCATTTGATGATTGGTATAATAAATTTGATGTGCAATACAATGCGCCTGCAGAGCAAGGTGTTGCACAATATCAGAGTGCAATGAAAAAGAGTGAGTTTAATTCTTTCGATGATTTTTATAATGATGTTTTAGCAAATAAGCAAGCAAAAGAGAAAAAACAATTTAATTATTTATCAAAAGAAGGGTTAAATATAAGAATACCGCACGACACTGTTAATCACGAACAAAAGAAACACAAGCTTACATCTGATGAGTGGAACACGCTTTTGGAAAATATTGATAATATATCCAGTGCTGATATAAGTAAGCAAAAATCAAGTTATGACGGCAAGTCTATTTTATTGAAAATAAAAGCAGATAACAAAGTCTATGGGGTTGTTTTAGAAACTTTCAAGAAAAATAACCCTTTGATTTCTACTGCATTTATTGATACTGAAAAAAATATTGATAACTGGATAAAAAATGAGGGTGTTTCAAGCGGTACTAAGACCTCTTTCTTGAACATTACCCTCAATAATATTATAAAAGATGTTCAGCCAAATTTCAAGACTAAGGTGATTGGAAATACTTATTTTCAGTCAGAAAATGATGAAGTTGTTAATTCTGAGAATGTTGTTGATTTGACAAATGAGTTTGAAAAAACTCCAACTATTGATGAAGTGAAAAATTACATCAATGAAATTATTGAAAATGGGACAAAGTTTGCAACATTATCGCCAAATTGGTTTGTAGATATTAAAGGTGGGAAAAGAACTACTAAAAAAATTCTTAATGCCGGAAATTATAAAAAATTAAATATTTCTCAAAAGAACAGGCATAATAAATACATTATGTCTTTAGAAAAATTACTTGCAAATGCAGAATATACCGGCGAAAAAGATAATACAAAAAAAGATAAAAAGCCTAATGTAGAAAAATATCATTATTTTAAAACTGATGTAAAAATTGGAAACAAAACATATCAGTTGATTTTTGATACGGAAGAATATAAAAATGACAATAAAAAATCAACTTCGGTCAGATACGCTAAACGTAACTTAAATAAAACCGAAGTTGATACTAATAGTATAAACGATAATGCTAATGAATTCAAGAGTGATACAGAAGAATATAAAAATCAGCTTCCGCTGGGATACGCTAAACGTAACTTAAATGGAGCGAAAGCTGATATTAATAGTATAAGTGATAATGCTGAAAATATCAACCCTAAAACGGTACATTTATATAATATTAAGGAAATAAAAAGTCCGAAAACTTTTTATCAAGAAGAAAATACTGATGAAGAAAAAATGATTGCAGGTTTTTCTTATTCAGAAGTAATGGAAAAATTAACTGATATTTATGAAAAGTTATCAAGCGAGGATTTAAGTAAAAATGATGAAGAAACTTTAATTACACAAAAACATATTTTAGAAGATGCTTTTGAGATTTCTGAACATCCTGAAAAATTCAGCAATGATGAGAAACGAACTGAAACAATGCTTAATGCTTATTACATTATGAATAATCAAGAAATCCCTAAAGATTACATTGAAGCAGAAGCAATTTCAAAGAGAACATTTGATGATTTAAAAGAAATAAGAGATAGAAAAAAAGAAGAAGCAGAAGCAAAATATTACGGTTATTTTATCGAAGGTCAAAATAAAAATATCATAACTATTATGGCTAATCATAATAGTTCTACTGCTTTGCACGAACTCGGTCACTTATTCTTGAATGGCTTAAATGAGTTGGCTAAAGCAAATGATGAAGCACAAAAGCAACTTGACGCAGTTAATAAGTGGTTGGGATTTAGTGGTGAATATACAGTCGCACAACAAGAAAAATTTGCAAGAAGTTTTGAAGCGTATTTATACAAAGGTAAAGCTCCTAACAACAATTTAAGACAAGTATTTGAAAATTTTAAAGAATGGTTAAAATCTGTTTATCATCAAATATCAGACTTGACCAATAAAGGTGCTGATATATCAGACGAAGTTCAAGAAATGTTTGATAATATGTTTTCCGGAGATGAATACTATCAAGAAAGAAAACAAGCAAACGAATTGCTTAAAAAAGTTAAAAACATTTCAAGAAGAACAAAATTGGAAAAAATTCCGGAAAGAGATAATAAAACTTTATCTGAAACACAACAAAGATGTAAGCAAGTTTCTTATGAGATTTTATCAGTTGCAACAGGTAAAGATATTAATTATCTCAAAAGAATTTTTGAAACAAGCTCTAACAAAAACGGTTATGCAAGAAGACGTGAAGTAGTAGAAGAGTTGCTAGAAAATGCAGAGGATAGAATTACATCCAGTGGCGGTATGCGTGAAAATTGGAAAGAGTTTTATAACGATACTGGTGTAAGTTATGAGAATGACGAAATAGACGGTGATTTTAAGTTAGCAGAAAAAGCTCTTGATGTAGTTATCAATAAGGCTTATTTTGACCCTGAATTAAAAATAGAAAATCGTTTACAGGACGAAGCAGAGTTTTATGAAAAAGCTATTAATGATGCAGAAAGAGAATACAAAGCTTTAATCAAAAGCTTTAAGAATGAAAATAGAAATGTTGCTTTATCTGCAATGTATGAATGGTTAGATAAATTGCCGGATGGTATTAAAGAAGATTATGAAAATAAATTTGTTTTTGATTCCGGAATTATCGAACGTAACGAAAATGTTGATAAGTTTGATAAAGTAAAAAGACAAATTTTATCAAAAGCAATGGAATTACAAAATGATACGAGATTAGATAAAAACGAATCATATAAAAATTTGGTTGTTGAAATTATGAAGAATTTGAACTTTTTGCAACCTTCAGATAAAGCAAAATTGACAACAAATATTCTTGATGTACCTTCTACAAGTTTCTTGATGTCTTCTATAGATAATATTTTGGATATTGCAAAAACAATGGAAGATGTTAATTTCAGAAGAAATCTTGAACGAGAAATTCACAAAGAATTACAACAAACAAAGAATGTTAAAAAGAATGGTCGTACTGTTGGAAAATATGACTATAAATCAAATAAATTATTTGAAGAATTAAGAAGATTAGACCGATTAAGCCCTGAACAAGCTCAAGAAGAACGTCTTGAGAATAAACGATTTGCAGACAAAGAAGAAAAAGGAATGTCAGCAAAAGAACGTTTGATAAACAAATTTTTGTCTTATAAAGCAGGTGGTAGAACATTTGCAAATACGGACTTAATGAAAGAGCTTTATGACGGAATTCTAAAAATTAAGCTTGCAGGGAAAACTGCTAAATCTGAATTAGATTTAATGGAAAAACTCGATGAAACAAAAGACATTGAGGAATTAATTAATATAGTTCAGAATAAGAAGAACGCAAATTTTGCTGTAAAATCTTACATTAATGGAATCGCAAACCTTGAATCAACATTAAATGCAATTTTTAATAAAGATATTCAAGAAAGATATGGAGCAGAAGTTCTCTACGCGGAAACGCAATCTCAAGCTTGGCAACATGAACAAAAGCAGAAATTCGAAAAAGAAGTTGCGAAGATTTATAATTTACCGCAATGGTGTTGGGATAAAAAGATTTTAGACCATTTGAGCAAAAAGCATAAGTTTATAGAATTCCGAAGAAAGTATAACGAAAAAGGCGAAATAATAAAAACTCGGGAAGTTGAAAGAGAGCTTACCGAGATGGATATTATTCAAGCTTACATTTGGTCCAAAAACGAAATATTGGAGAAACGTTTAAAAAATCAGTTTGGCGAAGATACTTTGTATAGTATGTTTGAACTTTTATCTAATGAAGATAAAATGCTTGCTAACCTTATGATGAATACGGCACAATCTTTTTATCCACTTGTAAATAAGGCATTTATTAACAAGTATGGTTTAGATTTGCCAAAAGTTTCCTGCTACTTCCCTTCAACTCCGGAACGTGGTTCAGAAGTTGATTTATACAATGATTATTCCAGTAAATCCTTGGGAAATGGTTTTACAAAGTCAAGAGCACAATCAGAGATTTTGCCAATGGATTTCCATAATCCCGTTACAACTTTGTATAGCCATATTGATGGTGTTGCAAAATTTGCCTTTATGTCAGACATCCTTGATAAAGTAAATTTAAGGTTCAAAGATGCTGATTTAAAAAGAGTAATTGTTAATAAGTATGGTGAAGACGCATACAGGACACTTGAACAAATTCTGATGAATGTTACCTACAAAAAAGAAGCTACCGTATTTAGCGGTATGAATAAAGTTATGGATAACATGATTGGAAATTGGATACAAGCAAACGTTGCAGTAAAACCGATTGTTGGTTTGAAACAATTGCTTTCAGCTAACAACTATGCGGTTGATATGCCGTATATGACGTGGCAAGCCGGATTTTTAAAAGCACTCGCAAATCCAAAAGAAACAATTGACTACATGATGAAAATTCCATATCTGAAAGCGAGATATGAAGGTGCTTTAACAAATGAATTTTTGAAACAAACTATTGAAAATTCCGCTTTTGCAACTTCTAAAAAGCTTAAGGACCTATGCGGAACATTTATCAAGATGGGAGATATTGGTGCAATTATTTTTGGTGGCAAACCTTACATTGATTATTTGATAAAAGAAGAAGGATTGAGCGAAGCGGAAGGCATCAAAAAGTTTGTTATTTCTACAAACCGTTCTCAACAATCAAGTGCGGTTTCTTCTTTGTCTAATTTACAAGTGAATATGACAAGAAGTCCGTTTGGGAAATTGCTTATTGCTTATAAAAACTCGCCGTTACAATATATGAGGATGTGCGCTGATGCGTTAATTTCTGCGACAAACGGTGATATGACAAAAGGGCAATGTGCAAAGATGTTATTTCAATTTGCTTATTTACAACCGTTTCTTTATGCCGTTGCAACATCAGGCTCTATCTTGAGAATGTTATTTACCGGTGATGATGACGATTTGATGAAAGATTTATCTATCAGTATTTTTAACTTGAATTCAAGCGCATTGCCACTTGTGGGTGATATATACAGATTTGCTCTTGATAAGCTTGTTTATAAAGAAAAAAGTATGGTTCAGACAACTCCACTTTTAGGAGATATCCAAAAAGAAATTGCAAAAATTTCTAAAGAGGATGTAACCATTACGGATTACTTAAGTACATTGGCTTATCTTACTCTACAAATTGGTGTCGGATATAACACAAAAGCTATTGGAAGTATGGCTTCAGGCATTGGCGATATTGTAACCGGTGAAGTCGGACAAGGTGCTTTGAAATTGTACGGCTATACAGATTATCGGGCAAAACATATTGTAGGGAATGAAAAGAAAAAGAAAAAATCATAGACAAACATTGAAAATTATAATATGATAAAATCGCAGATATTTTCTGCTGTGGGTAAATATCCTACAACTTACTACCCTCCAACACACGAATAGTGAAGAAAATGGTTGGAAAGGAGGTAAGCCATGAAGTTATTATTGGAAACAATAATAAAAGCCCTAGTTATACTAGAGCTTTTAGCTAAATTAATTTTAGCACTTCTAACATTGTAGGTGTGAAGTAGAACTCTAAGAAACTAGCCCTTTCTTAGGGTTCTCCCTACATGCTTATTATTTATTATTTTCCTGTGTTTGTCAAGTCATGCTAATAAATTTAAAGGAGTGATAAATGACAAACAAACAAGATTACGCACCGATCACTTATGCTTGCAACGGTGCAACTGTTGATTTTCCATTTTCATGGAAAATTTTAGAAAAAGAATCTGTTGTTGTAACTTTAATTGGTAAAGGGCTAGAAACAATACTGGCATTGGGTGAAGATTATAATATTGATTTCGATGAAGTAGGCGGTAATGTAAAAACAAAAACAACTTACGCACTCGGAAACAGTATTATAATTGCTCGTAAAGCATCAACGTATCAAGATAAAAGTTTTTCTACTTCCGGAGGGTTCCAAGCTTCCGAAATTGAAAAAGCTTTTGATAACGTTTCAATTAATTTACAAGATATGGATTATAATATTGAGAATTTTAAAGAAACTTTTTCTAATAAAATTAATACAAAAATAGAAGTTTATAGGGATGATGTTGAAAACCAAATTGAATCCAACAAACAAGAATTTCTCGGTATTCAATCTGATTTTGAAGACAAAGTAAATACAAAAATTCAACAAGTTTCAGATGCAGCTGAGAAGATTAATGAATTAGAAGAAGCTGTTAATACTGCTGTTAATGCTGCAAACACAGCTACTTCTAAAGCTGACAGCGCGTCTGCAGAAGCCAATAAAGCTACAGAACAAGCAAGTTTAGCTACCAAAAAGGCTCATGAAATAACAGATATTGCAGAAAAATCATTAGCTAATATTGAGTCTAAAACACAAGAAGAAATTAATAAAATCAAACAAACTGGCTTCTATATGCAAAATGATAAACTCTATTATATTAATTCTAATGGTGAAACAAAAGAGTTTAAAGCCGGTGGCGGTCTTGAGCTTTGTGACATCGGCACAGCTTTATTTGTTGATGAGACTAAAGGTCTAAGACGTAGATTGAACGGCTCTATACTTGATATAAATGCTAATACACAAGCTTTCCTAACTAGATTATTAGAAATCAAAACTACTAATCCTGATTATTTTACAAATGAAGAAACTTGGCAGAGCGAAGCTACATTAAATGTTGATGGTTGCGTTTATAAATTTGTTTTGAATTATGATAGCACTGGCACAAATGTGACAAGCGTAAGGTTGCCTAAATACCCTGATTATGTGGAAGTTAGTGCAGGCAGTAGCATAACAACAGCACCTGTATCAGGATTCGTACAATCAAAAGTTGCTTCTGGAATTGTCCTACTTCCTAATGCTAATTTAAATCCAAATTGGGATGGTAACTATGCATTAACTTCTAATGGAAAATATCAGCACTGCAATTTGTTCGCTCAAGATGGTTCTGGTAATGTGTCTGTTCGTGGAATTGGTAATGGCTCTGTTTATTATGTTGACGCTCAAGCCGACCTTTCAAGCTTAAAATTAAAAAACACTAAACTTAAACTTTACTACTACATTCAGGTTGCAACAGGTTCTGAAACAGAAAATAATATTGTAAATGATATTGAACTAAATAATCCATACGTGTTATTCAAAAGCGAATATTCTGAAACTCCACTATATAACATTAGTTGGTTAAAATCAGAAGGGGAATATTATCCAAAATCTAGGTGCATTAAAGCTTATGAAGCTCTTGTAGTCGAAAACAACACGGATATCGCTGTTGGTACAACGGTAGATTTACCTAGTGGTACTAAGTATACTAAGCGTGGGTTAAGTGTCAAACTATCAACTGACGAGAGTGCCACAGATTTTGATTTCAGAATTAATACTACGGATGAAAAATTCAGACTGCCATTAAAGAATGGTATGGAAGGTGTGTTTGCTAGTAGAGGTAAAGGTAATGGTCTTGCTTTGGGTTTAACTAATGGTGCAGTGCTTGCAGGGCTGGCAAGTAATTCTACATCAGGCACTATCATAAGTCATAGCGCATACGGAGCAAACATTTCAGCAACTGAAAAAACTGATGGTGTAGTGGGTACATTTGGCGTTTCTACCGACCCAACCAAATCAGGTATAGTAGTAGATACTACAGTGCCTGAAGGTTGGAATTTATATTACTACGTAGGCGAAACCGTACAGAATTCTAACCTTATTGACGCTGGTCGGATTGGGGAAGAGTTGGGGAATAAAACCAACGCCAAGCAGGCGGCTAGTGCTAGTGTTCCTAATTATGAGAAAGCTTATTTATATCAAGCAACTATCAATACGATATTTACAGCTCCCTGTGATGGGATTCTTATGGGTTGTATCAGCACAGGAAGAAACACTGGAAACTCTTTTATCGATATTTATAATACCGATGGGCAGATTATAAATACAATTCCGTACGGATATTCAGGGAGTGACGTTAATCAATATGCGGTGAATATTAAATTGCTTAAAGATTATTCGGCAAAAGCTACTTGTAGCACAGGTGGAGATATTTATTATGAAACAACAGACCATACATTGGTTGCAGGTAAACTTCAATTTATACCGTTGAAAGGAGCGAATTAATGATTTATTTTGATACTGAAAGACAAGCTTATACCCAAAAAGAAACTATTGTTAAATTTAACAAAATTTACTTAACTGAATGTACTGACGATGTTTACCGGGAACTTCAAGATGGCAAAAAAATATGGAATGATAATAACGAAATTATTGTTAATCCTAATTATGAAGCTATCCAAAAAGAAAAAGAACGTGAACGTCTTAACAACCTTTCTATGACAAGAGGTGATGTATTTGAAGCTCTTATTTTGGCTAAAGGCTTAGGCAAGGCTCAAATACGTGCAATGATAGAACAAGCTGAACTTGATACTGTAACTAAAGCTTTGTACCTCAATAGATTTGATGAGGCGTTAGAATTTTACAGAGGATATCCGATTTTCGATATGCTTGGTGAAGCTCTAGGAATTAGAGGGGCTATGTTGGATAGTTTTTTTGACACAAAAGACTATCACTATCTAACTACTTGCAAGCTCACAATAAATGCAACGCCTGCAGAAGCTACAGTAACAGGGGACGGAAGTTATCCTTACGGTGATGTAGCTCATTACAAGATAGAGTGTGGTAGTTATGTGACTCAAGAAGGCGATATTGAGATGGTGAAAAATGAAGTTTTAGAGGTAGTTTTGGATGAAGATACAGGCGATAACAATACTTCAGGAAAGGTAATATAAAGTATTAATCATGAGTAAAGAATATTTTTTAAGAAAAGCTAAGAGCATTATTTTAAGGATAGATGATTTTAGGGAAGAGAAGTTAGAAGATTTTATTGCAAATGAGATTTTGGGAAAAATTGACGAGTGCAAGAAGATTGACGAGCTTGAAAAGCAAGCGATTTTGGTTGGGATAAAGTCGGCAAATATGTATCTTGTAACATACGGAGTGCCAACACTTCCGGATGAAGTTGAAGAACAAATTGCTAATTTGAGTGTAAAAGCTTTAGGCAAAGGTAACAGGCTTTTACAAAAACAACTAAAGAAAAAATCTAAAAGGTACAGAGCAAGAAAGGAAAGTTTGAATGATTGATTTTGAAACTCTTGATAAAAAGAAAACATACATAGGTTTGGAGTATGGAACAAGTTTTATTGCAAATCAGATAAGGAAGTTTTCTAAGTGTTACGCACCAAATTCCAAAGATATTCCCACGCATATTTTTGTCTTGCGTTACCGTTACGGCTCTTGGTGGGTGTATGAAGCGCACGCCAAAGGCTATACAGATTTAGGAGTTCCAAAAGGTGTCAGACGTTACAAAGTAGATATCTGGCAACAAATCGAAAAAGGCACACAAAAGAATTTTAAAGCGTTTGAACAAAATGTAAACCGTAAAAAGCTGGAAGAATATATCGGTTTACCTTACGGAATGGGCGATATCAAGAATTTGTTACACGCTTCTATTCATAAAAATAATGGTGAGCAGAAAGATGGCAAAGGGTTTATTTGCTCTGAATACGTTGCTCATTGTTATTCAAAAATCTGCAAATATTACAATCTACCTGAATATTGCATAACTCCGGCACATTTTCAAAACTACTTTGATATAAAAGGGATAAAGGAAGTTGGTGCTGAATGAAATGGGAATTGGTTATTGCCGGTTTAGCTTTGTTTATTACAGTTGTTGTAAATATTGCAACCATTGCTTATTTTGCCGGAATTCTGAAAGCAAATCAAGAAAATCAAAAAATAGCAATGCATAATTTGAAAGACGATTTTAAAGAGAATCTGAAAAATCTGAAAGAAAATTTTGAAAAAACTTTAGAAAATTTAACCAACGATTTCAAAGGACATTTTGTCCTGTTAGAAAAGAAACAGGATAAATATAACGGCGTCATTGAAAAAACGTACAAAAACGAGCGTGATATTTCTGTTCTCAAGGAACAGGTGAAAGTTGAAAATCATAGAATTGAAGATTTGGAAAGGTTGAGTTAGATGGCAGAAAAACTGTATTTTGATTTTGTAAATGATATGTTCAATTCTTCGACTGCAAAGGCTCGTGGAATTGATAACACGACAAGTAATCCGCAGATATTAACAAATTTATTAAATCTCATTTGGTATTTGCTTAATCCGCTTAGAGTGTTGCTGGGTGTTCCTATAATAGTTGTTTGTGCGTATCGATGTCATGCGTTAAATGTAATTTTTAACGGAGCTTCTACTGGACATCCGCAAGGTTATTGTGCGGATATTATGGTAAAAGGTTTGACTCAAGAAAAATTATTCAACAAAATTGTTGAGTTGGTTCGAGCAAAAAAGATTGTTGAATTTGACCAGATTATTTGGGAACAAGATTCCAATTGCGTGCATTTGGGATATAGACATGGAAATAATAGGAAACAGGTGTTGATTAGGTATAAGGACAAAAACGGAAATTTGGTTTATAAAAATTTTTAGTTTCTTTTTTTTTCTCTCGTGAAGGCTCCTGCCGTTTGGTAGGAGTTTTTTTTATTGTATAAAAATCTTTATTATATTATTTTGAGAAAATTTATAATAAGGATTTTTTTTGTTATAATCATATTAATGTTATTATTTAAAAGTATATAAAAATAATTAAAGAGTAATAAAAGTTTTTTCTTTTATTACTCTTTTTTACCGAAGAGTGTCGCGAAAGTGTCGCAAGTGATAACAACTAAAATTAAATCTTTGCTATATTCTAATCTGCAAATCCGCTCAACAAAAAAAGTTTGCCGTTTTGAAAATGGCAAACATTAAATAAACACGAGGATATTAAGAGAGAGTATAAAAAGAAATCTTACATCTGGCTATTAGTTTTAAATTTTAACTATTCAGCCATTTTATATTGTTTATATTGTTTATATTATTTCGTTTCCTTTGTTTTAATCATTACTTACATTTATATAAAGTATTTTTATTTTTAAAAATTGCCTTTTTTTAATGCAATGTAACGAAGTTTTAAAATCGTATATACAAAGAATGTATTACATAGATATTTAATGTAATGCAAGACGTTTTGTAACATATTAATTATTTGAAATTATTTATGACTGGCCAAATAAACCTTTTATTCTTTGCCATAATCCCATTTTTTGTGTTGGCATTGGAATATTTCCCCATGCCGGTTGAGCAGACTCTGTAGAAATAGAACCTGTTGTAGGACCTTTTAAATCAAAAGCTTTATCTAAATATTTAAGTTCAAACTTCTCAGCATCAATATTTTTAGAACTTTCTAAAACATTTGCAAACTCATTACGAGCCTTATCTGCCAAATCTTCAACATCTCTTTGTGAATATTTATTTTCACGAAGTTTTGATACAAATTTATCAATTGCACTATCATTGTTTTCAAAGAATTTTTGTTTTGTAATACTTTCGCTATCATTCAAATGGAATTTCAAAGATGCTTTAAGTTCTTTTTCGGTTGGAAGTTGAACTTCAATCATATTTTTAAATCTGCTTAATGAAGCTTTATCCAAGTTTCCTGATTCAGGATATACGTTTGTTGTTCCTACAATTTTAAGATTTTTTAGATTTGCAATGTCATCCAAACCGTTTAAAAATGCAGTTCTATTTTCAGCTAAATGCAGGTTATTTGAACCGCATTTTTCTCTTGGCACAAGCAAAGCATCGATTTCATTAAACCCAACTAAGAATTTTTTGTCAGGATGTTTTTCTGCTTGTTTTTTTAATTGTTTAAATACATTTTGAATTTCAACAGAAGTTTGACCGATATATGGTGATGAAACATCTGCAAATTGAACTTCTGCATATTCAGCACCTAATTCCTTAGCAAGCATTTTCGCAGAAAAAGTTTTACCCGTACCGGACGGACCATACATTAAAATACACTGTTCAGGACGTTTTACACCAGCCATTTTTGCAGCTTTTTCAGAAAGTCCTGCAGATTTTTTCATAGTTTTAATAAATTCTCTAACTTTAGGATTTACACAATCATCTTCCAGTTTCGGGAATTTTGTATCTTTTGCAATGTTTTTCCACTCTAGTTTGTTTGCTTTAATGGCACCACTACCGCTACCCTTTTTTAAACTATACAGTTGTACGCCAAGTATTCCTAAAAATGCGGTAGCGAGCCCAATTTGAGCCATAATTCCTGCTTTATTCCAGTTTTCTTTACTTTTTTCTTTTTTAGCAGCCTTTTGTTGTTCCATCGCCTGCATCATGAAGACATCATCCATTGGAGAATCTTCAGGCATTGGCGGAGTATAACGATTATTATAATTTACCTGATAACCGTTTGCTTTAAACCTGATTGGGGTTTGTGTATTAATTTGAGTCATTTTATAATTCCTTTTATTTTACTGAGTTCAAAAATGCCTGCATTTCTGCGTCTGTTGCATACAAAGTATTTTGATTTGTTTTAATTGCTCTAATTACATCATCAAATGTGACATTTTTACCGACCTCAGAACTTTCTGCAGCAGTTCCTAAAATATCTGTTAGCTTTCTGAATGAAGTTTGACGTTCATCTTTTGATAAAAAGTCTGCGATTTTATCCCATTTTGGATTATTAATATCTTTCATTGCATCATCAACCATTGTTCTTTCAGAATTTTGATAGAATTTTTGAATACCTTCTTTAATTTGATCTTTTGTTGGCAAATCTACAAGAACTTTTTGCGCAAATCTATCAACCATCGCTGTATCTAAAATTTTTCCTTCCATCATAGCCTTTTTAGGATCAAGTTTTAAATTTGTTGCACCCATTACAATAATATTTTTTTCACCTGTTAAGCTATTAAAACCTTTTTTGAATGCATTTAAAATATCTTGTGAAAGTTTTGCGCCGCTGCTTCTATCTTGCATCATTACTGAATCAATTTCATCCAAGAATACAAATACTTTTTCACTTGGATGTTCTTTTGCATATTTAATAGTAGCTTCCATTGTTCCTAATATATTTTGTTCTGATTCACCATGCCATTTTGAATTCATTTTAGAAATATCCATATCTAAAAATTTTGCATTAGGAAATTTCTTGGTTATCGCATAAGCAAAAGTATTTTTACCAGTTCCGGGAGGTCCGTAGAATAAAATAGCCGTACCCTTTTTGCCGCCTTTTTTGATGATTTCATCGTAGTGTTCAATTCTATTTGCAACTCTTTCTGCAGCTTTCTTCTGACTTTCTGGAAGTGCCATTTCACTTAGACTCAATTCTTTTGACAAATCTTTAAAACTAAGTTGTTTTTCTGCTTTTTTGAATACACCTTGCATCTTCGCCTGTTTAACCGTTACAGCAGTAATTACACCAAACAGACCAAGAAGTGCTACTTGTACAGCTGCGTTCAAATTTTGTTGTTTTTTTGCTTTTTTCTTTGCTTTTTCTTGCTCGCTAATAAAGCTATCAACTGGATTGTCCATCTGCGCTGATGCTCTAAAGTTTACTTTTGGTTGATTATTTACGACATTGCCATTTTGAATAGTTGGAATATTTCCAATTGAATCAATCGTAGTCATACGAACTCCTGCACTAATTACTTCTAACATGTATAAAACAAAAAGTTTAAAAAAATTGCTTAATTGTAAAGATTTGTAAAACTTTCTCCATAAAAACTAAAGTTTTTGAAAAAAATGCCGATAAACATGTAAAAGGGACAAAATAAAGGAAGCGAAAAATGGGATTAGCCTGCTCTAACATAAGACTTTTAACATTGACAGCCCGCAAAGCCGATTGCGAGTATGGCATCTCTATTGATTCAATGCAAAAAATGGCATTATCAAGAGAGCAAACCCAATTGTCGCAAGAATATAACAGTAAATTAAAGGCTAAGCAGATTTCTTATTATGCAAACGGTAAGTATAACAAGATTAATTATAGCTATTTAATGGGATATGGTAATAATTATAGTGCAGTAACCGGAGGAACTCAGCCATTAAAAAGTCAAAATTCAATGATTTTGACAGACTTTAAAGGCCAAGTAGTTATGAGTAAAGCTTATGCCAACGCAATCACAAGTGTGCTTGGCTCGTCTGCTATGAATACTCAAGGTAGAGGCGGAACATTCTCTACCGATCAAATACCTGCTATTTTAGCAAAACTTCTTCCCGGATTTACAGAAGCTCAGTTTAAAAATGCTATTGACGGCAAATCACAAGACAGCACAAGCTATGATGCGAACGGAAAACAAACAATTACAGGTGAAGACACCGGCAACAAAGTTACAGTTGATAATACTAAAACTGCAACATCTAAAATTCAATCTATAGTTGATTTCTATTATCCAATTTTCCAAGCTGCTGCTGCAAACGGTTGGACAACAGAATACAATAACGACATGGGTACAAATGATGACTATGTAAGTGACGCATTATCAAGTGGAACTTTTCAACTTGCAACTGTCAACGATGAAGGTAATTATGAACCTGATACATCATTGACATATTATGTTACAAGCGGTCTTGTTGCACAAAATAACAACTCTGAAGTAAGAGAAGAAGTTACTGCTTGGTATGAAGCTGAAAAAGCAAGAATTTCCGAAAAAGAAGACTACTTGGATATTGATATGGATAATTTATCAACAGAGCTTGAATCCATCAATACTGAAATTCAATCAATTCAATCATTAATTGATGATGCAATCAGTTCTGTATTTGATTGGGGTAGCAAATAATAATTACAGCTTAAATTGATACCACCTTCCCATTCAATACTGTCCGAGATAAATTTATTTGAAACTTCTAAATTTTCAGTCAGAACAAGAGATTCAATGAATTTTTTATTGAACAGACTAAAAAATAATAGTTAATAAGAAGCTAGATTGCTTCAGGCTAATCGCCTTCGCAATGACGACACGCTAAAAAGTATGACGCCAAGTCATTGCGAGGAGCAACGATTATAACTGGGGACGAAGCAATCCAAATTTATTAATAACTGTGTATTCTTTTCTAAAAGATAAACCTCTTGGCATGATTAATACCGAGAAATTTAGCCAATTTGATATTTTCTCACAAAATTATCTTTGTCAATATGATTTTATGCACATGTAAATGTAAAGTTTTGTAAAGTTGGATTTTCTCTAATAAACTTGGGGAGCATGGTCTATTGTAAAACTTTTAATTAAATTATTTACTTGATAAAAAGATACGAAAATTATACTATATATACATACCTGAAAGGAGTGATGGCTGCAGGGCTCGGGGGGAGTCAGAAATAGAAAAAAGATTTAAAAATTTTACAAAACATTTACCTTTAAAAAGGAATTAATCACAAATCAAAATAGCAAATTTTAACATTATTTTTTTAATCACAAATCATTTTTATTAACAAATCTTTGAGGAGAGATTTGAGGAAAGCTTTAAATTTGGGGTAGGAGATTATTGGGTTAAAAAGGTTTCTTAATGCTTTGAGAAACCTTTTTTTATTTTTTATACTTCATCATAAGAACAGACTGACTATTTGTCAGCCTGCCTTTTGTGTAGTGTAATGAATGTGTTATGAAAAATTATTGGTTATTAATTTTATCTAATGCTCTTGTTGCAGCAATTGCAACTTCAGGATTTGTATCTGCTTGTGCTAGAGTAAATAATGTTGACATTTCTTCTTTGTATTCAGGTCTGTAAATATGTCTTAGTGCATCAATTGAAGCTATTTTTACACCTGAATTTGGATTATATCTTAACGAATCAACTATTGCTGATGTACCAGGAATATCTGTCATAGGAACAATATTTCCTGTTTGTTTCTCTACTTCATCCGTATAAACCTTTGCTAAAATTGCCATTGTATACAAAGCATATTCTTTATTTCGTTCTGCTTGCTCCATTGGAGAAATTGAATCAGCTAAAGCCGCGTCTTTTTCTGTTATTGTATAAGGAAGTTTTATAGGTTGATTATTCGCCTTGCCATTTTCCATACTTACAAAGTTAGCAATCACTTTTCTTCTTGCTTGGATTTGCTCGTCTGTTGGTGCCGGAAGCTCTGCAGAATCTTTTTTAGTAATATCAATCAAGCTTGAAAATACATCTCTTACAATATATGGAATAGCGTTATTCGAATTGTCTAAAGCAACTCTCGCGATTTCTTCCATTTGTTGAGCTTGAACATCAAAATCTTCGCTTGTTAAATTAGAAATAACCAGCGGAATATCAACATCAGGTTTAATTTCTTCTCCAGGAATAATTTCAGGCTTTTTGATATCCTTTGTTTCAGCTTCCATTACTTCCACTTCGTCATCAATATTATCAACCTTTTCTTCACCTTTTTCAGCCTCTACTGTTGTAAAATTAGGTTTAGGAACTTCAACTTTTTTATCTTCTACTTTTGCATTTTCTTCATCTGCATCAGGGGCTTCTACTTGAGTTTCTGATACAACTTCTTCTTTTTCAGATTCTTTAACATCTTCTACCGGAGCTTTATCTTCTAATTCTTTAGGAGCATTTTTATCTGCTTCAATTTCCAATTCATTTTCCATCTTAGGCAAAATCAAATTAGTTGTTTGATATGCAACATGAAAACCCTGTGGAAGCGGAATCTGATTAATATTTGCCATATCATAAGTTATTGGCATTTGAGCTTCTGGATAATCATAAATTCGATGTTCCGGCATGTTTACTGTCGGATTATCAATGTTAATACTAACAGCACTATAATTTCCATTATTATCATTTTGCAAGTTATTAAGATTTGCATTTCCATTTACTTGCGGTTTTTGTATGTTAATCTTAACTGCACTATAATTTTGTTTATTAATATTATTATCCATTGATTGAACCATATATTACATCCTTTCAACATCTACACTTCTACTCTATCAAAACACGTAACAAAAAAAATTTGCTATAGCAAAAATAAAGCTTTACAAAATTTTACAAAATAACAAGGATAAATTCAAAATAAAGATACAAATATAGTAATTCTACACCATTCACAAATCATTCTTCTTATCAGGTTATCAAGAATAATTAACGCGCCTCTCACTTGCAGTAAGAGGCGCATTAATTATTTTATACAGTTTATATCAAATTTTATTTAATTTTTCCGTAAAGTTTTCCATTTTTTGTAGCCTTTATGATATCCATAATCATATCACTCAAAATATTAAATTCTTCACGTTTGCTTTCCGGCTGTGAAGCTTTCCACAATGCAAGAGATGCTCTGAAATCATCACCATCAATCATGCAATCATCAGTACCGATTAGTTTAGAATACTTGTCGGTAAACCACTTGTTAAAGCCTTTATAAGTATCTGTGATTAAATCTGATGCAGTTTGAGCATTCTTAAGAATAACTTCCATATCCTTGTAAACATTTTCAAAATATTTACCTGATTTAATATTTGCAGCATTGGAGATTTTACCTGTATTATGACCGAAACCATAATATTCAACTCCGTATTTAGCAGCAGATGATGCTTGAGCCAAATCTTGGCTTATACCACTTGAACCGTCCATATCGAAAAACATTTTTTCGCAAGAATAGCCGCCATAAGCACATACAATACCCGTAAACAAAGCTTCAAACGGGTTATCTGTATTATCTTTTCTTCCTTCAAATACTGCACCTAAGAAGTTTCCTCTCGGATCTAGCGTAATAAAATTAACTTCGTGTGACTGATGCCAAGGTTGACCTTTTTCTTTTAAAATATCAGCCATAACCTCTAAGTTCACGGCATGACCGCACTCATGAGATGTTGTTGCTTGTTTGTTATAATCAGGCATTTCCGGATGAGAAGTTCTTCCTGTAGAAATTTGCAAATACGCTTCTATAAAGTCGCCCATTGTAGCTTTGGTTTTGCCCCTTTCAGCCATAATTTGTTTTGCTTTTTCCATCATTGCCTTTATTTCAACAAAAGACATATACGCCGTAATTTTTACTAGCTTTTTAATAAATCGTTCTCTTTCACTTTGCTCTTTTACATCCAGTGGAATTTCACTATCTTTTAATCTGTTTACGATAATTTCTTTTCTGGATGATTTGTTATAAGCAGGAGAGTCTATTGAAATATTTTGGTTAAAACCTCTAACAACAGTAGGAATTGCATCTGCATAGTATTCATCGGTTGAACCTATAACCAAAATGTTAAGATGTTCCGCTTCCGCTTTTGACATTTCTTTTTCCATTTGTGCCATTGCTTGTTTATAGCCCGCGTGATAAATACCTGAAAAGGCGAAATCTTCAAAATTATTTACCAATAGAATTGCTGTTTTGTTTTCATTTTGTTCGGCAGCTTTCTTGATTTCTGAGAAGATTCTATGCATTTCCATGCCTGGAAGATTTTTTACGCCGTCTTCATCCTCAAAGCTTACCGCAAAATCAGCTGATGCTATTTCCATATAAGGAACTTTCGCTTCACCAGCAAGTGCTTGAGCGGTAAATCTTCTTCCTGAACCGGCTTCTTCGTCTTGAGAATACATAACATATCCGCGCGTACCGATTTTGCCTGTTTTAATTTGTCTGACAATTGCCTCCAAATCCTTTTTAACAGTTTCTTTTCCGTATAAAGACTGTAAATTTTTTCCTGTATCATAAATAATACTGCTGTTATCATCTTCTTTATTGAATAACTCTTTTGCAACAGACGCGAATTCATCAACATTTTTAAGATTTATGCGTTTTTTATCTCCATAATATGTAGAAATTCTTTTCATCAAATCTACAGCTTTATCAGGATAAGCTCCTTCAATTTTATCTGCATATAAAACTGCTTTATTTCTTGCTTCTTTTGTAAAAGGAGTTTTAATATCTTTTGTAAGTTCCGTTTCTGTTGCTAAAACCTTTTGTGCTTCAAAAGAATGCATTGGTGGAATTTGATAATTAATATAATCTGCATAACCTTTTTTAACTGAAGCTATTTTTGTATGCTGATAATAAGCGTCTTTATCTTGGAAGAAAATAAAACGAACGTTATCTTTTACTGCTTTTGGCAGGGCAATAACTTCTAATGGGAAAATGGTGGCACCATCTTTAGTTTGTGGACTGTTTAAAATTATATCATCAAGGTTTACCATAAAGATTTTTTGTTTGTTCGTTTCAGCTTCTTGAATACTTTCAACTTCATTAACTAAATCTTGTGGAGATAAAGCATCTGACATAACGTATGTCAAAGTATTTGCAGAAGAAAAATCACCATGTTTTTTAGCATCTATTGTATTAACTAAACTTGCTTGAAGTCTGTCAACCTCTTTTGGGTCATTATATGTTACGATTATATCAGAACCGAGAGCTAACTTATTCCAAACATCAATTGCTTTTGAATCATAATGCTTTATATGTTGGCTCATTATTTGTGCACTATCTTTATAAAAAGTTAAACTTTTGAAATTATTTAAAAAATCCGTTGTGTATTCTATTTGATTAAGACTATTTACATTAAAAGCAGTTCCTAAAAGCATATATGCATCTAGCACTTTTAGTTTATCATGAGTTTTTTTAAGTTCGTCCTTAAACTCTTTAGAGAACTCAATATCTCTTTCTTTGCCTTTCAATGCTTCATCCACTGGCAGATTATTTAAATACTCATTATTTTGTGCTCTTAAATCATTAACAGAATCTAAAAAGTAATCCTTATTTAATTCATTGCCAACCATATTTTGCTCAGCATAATTATTTGCCAATTTGTTTAATGTCGAAGCGGATTCTACTAATCCCATTTTTATAAATTCCGGATTAATAGTCTTTAAATTATCTTCTGTTTCTTGTACAGATGCTTCAATAATGTGATACGGCGTAATTTCTTTGTGCCCCATATCAATCGCTAACTTTTTAGCTCTTTCTAAAAGAGGCTTTGCATCATCAGAAAACCTAAAATCGTTTTCAATTTTTCCTCTAAAATTCACATAGCCTCTTGGTACACCGGATGTAAATACATCCGGTGTATTACTACTAGTAGTAATCGGATTTGTTGATTCGTTATTTTTACGTACATGTTGTTTAACACTAAAATGATTTAAACCGTTGATTGGACTAATTTTTAACACTGTATTTCTCCTTAATTCTTAGTATTGTAAAACCTCTAAAAAAATGTTTTGCTAGAAGCTTAATATAAATTTACATAATTAATGTAAAGATTTATAAAGTAAACAAATAAGTTAAATCTAAATCAAAATATTAAAAAATAATAAACTTTATCCTATAAACCAATTTGATACCTTATAATTATCGTATATAATAATTGTAGGGGAGAATATCATTATGAAAAATCCATTTAGTTCTGATAAGAATGAAGAAAATTTAAAAGAAGAAGTTAAAATTAATGAAGAAAAAACTGCAGAAGAAAATGCAGAAACAGAAGAAAAAATAGAAAACTCTGAAAATGCAGAAGAAGTAACAAAAGAGGAAGTTAATCCTCTTCAAGAAAAATACGATACATTAAATAATCAGTACATAAGATTGGCTGCTGATTTTGATAATTATAGAAAACGTCAAGAACAAGAAAAAGAAGCTCTTTTGAAATATGGTGCAGAAAGTACTTTGAAAAAAATGATTGAGGTTCTTGATAATTTTGAACGCGGATTAAAAGCGATAGAAACGGTTGAAGATTGTGAAAAGGTTAAAGAATGTTATAATTTAGCATACAAAAACTTTAAAGATGTTTTAACAAAAGCGGGCTTGGAAGCAATTAAGGCTGAAGGTGAAACTTTTGACCCTAATTTCCATGAAGCAGTAATGCAAACTCCAAGCACTGAACATCCTGAACACACAATAATTGCAGAATTACAAAAAGGATATAAATTGGGTGATAAAGTCCTTAGACCAACATTGGTTAATGTTGCAACAGAAGGATAAATTATTTCTCTCCCTCGCCCCTTGCGGGAGAGGGAAGAAAATCAAGCTGAGCTTTGCGAAGCTTAGATTTTCGGGTGAGGGGTACATGCTCTGCAAATAAAATCACCCTCATCAGCCCTCCGGACCGCTTCTCCCCTCAAGGGCGAAGCGCAGGATGCGAGAAAAAATAACAAAAAGGGAATATAAAAATAGCTATGAGTGATTACTATGAGATATTAGGCGTAGAAAAAAACGCTAGCAAAGACGAAATTAAATCAGCATTTAGGAAAATGGCACGCAAGTGGCATCCTGATGTTAATAAAGCTCCTGAAGCAGAAGCAAAGTTCAAAGAGTTGGGAAAAGCTTATGCAACTCTTATGGATGACGAGAAGCGTGCAACTTATGATAGATTTGGTGAAGATGGTTTAAAAAGCGCAGGTTTCAATTCTCAAGGTCCGTTTGCAGGTGGTTTTGGAGATTTGGACGAAGTATTTAATTCTTTCTTTGGCGGCGGATTCGGTTTTGGTGGCGGAAGACGTCAAGACCCTAACGCACCACAGCGCGGCGATGATTTAAGACTTGATATTGAATTAGAATTTGAAGAAGCTGTTTTTGGCTTAAATAAAGAAATCAAAATCGATCACTTAGAAACCTGTAAAACTTGCAACGGAACAGGTGCAAAAGAAGGTGCTAAGCCGACAACTTGTTCTACTTGCGGAGGTTCTGGCAGAGTTCAACAAACAACAAGAACAGTACTTGGTCATTTTACACAAGTCGTAACTTGTCCTCATTGCCACGGTAAAGGTACAGTGATTTCGGATCCTTGTCCTGATTGTCATGGAGAAGGCAGAAAAACAGTAGAAAAGAAAATTGAATTAAAAATTCCTGCGGGCGTTGATAACGGCTCAAAAATGCGACTTTCTCACGAAGGTGATGCAGGTATTAACGGTGGAATTGCAGGCGATTTATATGTTGTTATTCATGTAAAACCTTCAACATATTATAAACGTGATGGCGCAAATGTGTTTACTAAATTGGATATAACACCTGCTCAAGCAGTTTTGGGTGATACAGTTACTATAAAAACGTTGGATGGTGAGCGTCAAGTTACGATTCCTGCAGGAATTCAACATGGTGAAGTTGTAAAATTAAGAGGCGCAGGAGTTCCTAATTTATCTAAACCTTCTGTACGTGGTGAACATGTAGTTGTGGTTGGGATAAAAACTCCGACACATATTTCAAATGAAGAAAAAGCACTTTATCAAAAGCTTTATGAAATCCAAGCCGGACGTAAAGCAAAAGAAAAAGAATCCGTTAAAGAACGCTTGAAGGGTGTATTTAGATAAATAAAGTTACCAGGTTGCTTCGTGCTAATCGTCCTTGTAAAGACAACACATTTAGAATTCTAACGTCCAGTCATTAAGAGGAACTGTGATATCTTCATTGAGAAGGTGTCGAAGACATGTGTGGGTGTAAAATGTATGTATTAATATTTTATCTTAAATCCCTCTGCAACAACACGAGCAGCACATCCCATACCTCTTAGTGTTTCATCCGTTCCTTTAAATTTGTCAGTACAAGATGAAATATCTTTTGTAGTATTCCAATTACCGTTTGACGTAGAAGACTGTGTTTCCACATCAATCCAATTATCTAACAATGCAACTTCTCTACTGCCTTCAGGATACAAAGTTCCGTTTTCACCCATTTGAAACCAAAAAATATCACGTCCAAATGTGTTAGGCTTTTTCTTTCCATTTACATCTATTATAATATCTGCTGCGTTTGTATAATAAGAAGAACCGGATTTAGCAGCATTGATTTTACTAGCCTGCAGTTCATTTTCATGGTTATAACCTCTAAATAGCAAAACCCCACCTTTTTCTAATTCCATTGCAAAAAGTTGTCCATGACCTGCTATGCGTTGTCCTGTTTTTTTGCAAGCATTACCTGTACCTTTTTTACCACTTTCACTCATCGCACAAACAGATTCTGCTCCATAATAACTGTCATCGCTTACTGGTTCACCATATATTGGTAAATATTTCGCTAATCGAGTTGCAAATGCTTTTTTGTTTCCATCTTTTGCAGTTAGGCTAGAGGACACAAAAAGGCTCTTGTCCCATAACTCTGTTTCGTACAAATTATCGGCACGATTTTCAATTATAACATTCTTAAATGCGTTTTCTACTTCCGAAACAGTTGATGCTAATTTTGCTCCATTCACTCTATTTTGCATATCAACATACATAGCAGGCATTGTTACAACTGCAACAACACCTATCACAGATAAAGTAATCAGGACTTCTGCTAGAGTAAATCCTGATTTCTTATTGTTTAAAATATTATTTGTAAATTTCAAATTAATACTCCGCTTTCCAACCATTATCAGCAACAGCACCTGTACAAGCATATTTTTGATCTTCATTACCACTTGCATTACAAGTTTTTTGTCCGCTAGCTTTAGAACCATAAGCATATACACGACCATTATCGCTTACTGTAAATTTGAATCTATCTTTTGCAGGTTGATTTGGATTTTTTGCACCATTAATATCTATGACAACAGCACTTTTTGAAAAAGAAACAATTCTAGTTCCATCATTCAAAGTATAATAACCATCTATATTATCACCCATCATAAACCTCTTCAAACCTGTATAAAGAGTAGCGTCAGTCACTCCGGCTAAATCTGTTAATTCTTCATTTACCATATATTCTTGTACTGCACTACCTAAAATGCTTGAAAATCTCGCTAACGCAGGACCAATCTTAGCTTTTTGAGTATTTGTTGACAAAGCCGGAGCTGTCAATGCAGATACAACACCTATAATACCTAACGTAATCAATACTTCCGCTAATGTGAATCCTCGTTTTTGCATATTAAATCTCCTATTTCAATATCGTTATAATAAAACTTATATACTTATAATATCATATTCTTATGGTTTTGTGAAGTGTCTTCATTGTTTTTTTCAAAATTTGTAAATACGAAACAAACCACTTCATGTTGCCCTCACAAATTTATATATTAAAATGTAACCTATGAGAGATTTAAGAGATTTAAAAGAAAAAGATTTCAAAAAAATAAATTTACATATTCATACAACTTTTTCTGATGGTAAGGCTGATTTTGAAGACGTTCTTAATAATGCAAAGGCAAACGGATATGAGATGATTGCGATTACTGATCATAATACTGTTGAAGGGCACAAAAAGTTTAAGGATGAAATTCTTTTAACAGGTGTAGAATTTGACTGCTGGTGCGGATATGTTTTTATCCACTTATTGGCTTATGGGATTGATGTGGAATCGGAATACCTAAAACCGTTTTTAGCTAAAACCAAGGCTGAAACAGAGGGCGATTTTATACGCTTGTTTTCAAAACGTAATGTGCCAAAGCTTATTGAAGCAATTCATAAATCCGGCGGTATTGCAGTGCTTGCACATCCGGCATGCTATTGGGCTATAAGCCTGGAAGGACTGGTTAAAAAGTTAATGTCTTATGGTCTGGATGGAATAGAAGTTTATTACCCTTATCCAAGATTTAGACGGATAGTAAAATTTCATTCTTCAAAAGATGTTAGAAGGATTGCAGAAAAATATCCGCAATTAATAAAAACAGGTGGAACGGATTTCCATGAAAAAATTTTTCAATAATTGACTTTTCTTCCTAGAAAGTGAATGGAATTTTATTCTTCATCTTTTTCCGCTGCGCGTTTTAGAATATTAGAATCCAGTTTTTTCTTACCATATTTTTTATGAGAAGCTTCCATCAATTTTTCACTAGGACGTTTAGCTTTTCTTTTTTTGTTTTCTTTTGGTTTAAAATCAGACTTTGTCAACTCTCTATACCACATAGACCAAAGTATAGAGCGCAATGGCAATGTATATTGAATTAAAATTTGAGCAAAAATAGTTTGGACCGTAAATAGAGTAATACTTTCCTTTGATATTTCGGGAATACCGTACACCTGCAAGTTTAAATCAGGTAATTGAGTTGCAATTGGCATAATCAAGTTTGCAAAAAAGTTGTTTATACCTGCAATATCAAAAATTTTTATTACTATTTGCGGAATAAAAAGATATGTCAACAAGCCGACAAGTGTCATTAACATAAAAGTTGATGCAAAATGTCCTTTTATAAGATTAAGGCTTCGCTTAACACATCCTATCGGAGAAAGTTCCGATTCAAACGTAAATACTTGAAATACAAGCACAAAATAAACAGCAAGGAGTCCGCAAATTATCCAGAACAAAGGACATATTGCAAATATTGAAAAAATTCCAAATAAGAACCAAAGCCCCACAAAAGAAACACTTCTGCGTTTTATTAATTCTGTATGTGCGTCAAAATCATACACACGTCCACTCTTCAACATATTATCAAGCATTGAATTTATTGCACCATAAGCAACTAAATAATCCCAAAATGCTTTAGTAAAAATTGCCAATCCTGGAAGCGTAATAACAATTGATAGCAAAATTAACACATTAAAATCATTAAGAGTCGGATATTTTTCAATTAGATTTGGCAGATTTTGCGTATAAAAAAGGGTTATTAACAGCACCAATCCAAGACCTGCAATTTGTCCTAATACAGGAAAAGACATATACTGTATGAATTTGTCAAAATTTGAAAAATATAGTCCGATAGATTCTGCAAATATTCCTAAGGGTGTTTTATTTTGCTTTGTCACAAGTTGCTCCCATTATTTAGTTTTAGATTTATTATAACAAAAATGGTCAATTTTTTATAGGTAAAAAAGTAATAAGCAAGGTTGGGCTTTCTGCCCAACAATAAATCAAATCCTCTTATAAATAATAAACATTAGTTTTTTGCCAAATTCATGTTCCTGTGAATAATTTTTTCGCACGTAATCATAAATTAAGCCCGCATAATCTTGTCCGAAAAAGCTAAAATAATAGTTTGATGTATTATAGTTGCTTATTATTACATGTTCTGGCTTTATAAGATTTAGACGCTTTGTTATTAAATTTTCACCAAAAGTTTCAACATACAAAGGAATTAATGAATAAAATTTATTATCAGAAACTCTCCCTGTCATAAAATTAACTGCTAAACATTCCGGATAAACAACAACTCTATCTGTCAGCGCAGTATTATCGTTTACATAATCAATAGTTTCTTTTACAGAAGGTTCCGATGTGTACACAACACCTCTTTCCGTCTTAATTTTAATATTTTTAGAAGCCAATGATATAGAGTTTTTTATACCGAAATTCAGTGCACAAATCAAAAGAATGATAAACAAAGGTTTTTTATATCTGGGTGGAATTAAAATAAATATTGATATTAGTGCAAATGGAATAAAATAGACACCATAAGACATGAACGTTTCTGCAAAAAAGATTTTCATAGAAACAAGAAGTGATGCCAATACAAAAAATAACTTTTCAGCACTTAATGTAAAAAATTTACGAACAAGTAAAATCAAAACTAGTGGGAATATATAGATAAAAAGTTCTGGCGAAACAATAAAATAGAAATAAATCATTGTTAGCACAATCAACCACCAGCTTCTAAAATAATACATAAATAACAGCGGAATAAAAACTTTCAAAAAATTTATTATATATATTGGAATAAGTTCTATTCTGAACGTCAAACCCATAACCGAATAAAACCAATAAATTGTTTTAGTAGAAGACATCGCTAAAATTAATTGTAGCGATGTTATAATATCATTTAATCTTACCCCCATAAGAAATAATGGAGTATAAGTAATTATAAACGGAATTAATAGAGCTAAAATATTTTTCCACAAGTCTCTTGTTCTTGTTACATAAAAAAGTAAAGGTAACAGAAAAATAAACTCATACTTTGAACAAATCGCAAACGAATACATTAGATATGAAAGTTGATTTTTATCTTTTAGGGCAAAATAAATTGAAGCCAACACAAACAAAACACCATAAAGGATTCCGTAAGAGTATGGAAAATAAAAATTAAAAACATTTGGTGATAGTACAGAAACTGAAATTATAAATAAAACTATACTTAAAGAATACGTTTTATTCATAAATCTGTTTGCAATTGCGAACACTATATTCAGAATTAAATAAGTTGCTAACAAACCCGCTCCGTATAAAACTCCGAGTCGAACTCCAAAGATTTTAAACAACAGAGCATTAAATAAATATGCAAAAGGAGCGTATATCGTAAAAATATTTTTATATAAAACTTGTCCCTTTACAACTTCTGATGGAATATAAGCTTCTCTAAAAGAATCCACCATAATATCGCCAAAATGTCCGTAACCGATGATAAAAGTTAAAAGAATAATTATATTAAATAGAATAAATTGCCAATTGTTTTTCAAAACCTTCATAAATTTATCTTAACAAAGCGTAACAAATAAAGCAATTTTTCAGATAAAAAATACTTTATATAAATGTGTAGTTAATTAAAAAGGTTGTTTCGAAGTGGTTAGTCTATATTCTCTACAAAATTTATATAATCAGGGAATTTTGGATTATGTGCCAACAGAATTGGCTAGCGGTCCTAATGTTTCTTCATTAGCCGGCATGCAAAATCCATATTTAAACTTAGCTGCTCAAGGCAATCTTTATCAAACAGCAGGAATGACTCCTGATAGTTTTTCTTATAGCGATGCAAATCTAGGTTTTCAAAATGGAACTGCAGGACATGCTAATACAGGATATATTGGTATGGATAGTAGTTTTTACAATTCAAAAGCAGGTTTAAACGGTTTTGGCGGAGTAAACGGAAGTATTGGCTTTAACAATCCGCAAGCCGGTTTGAACGGATTAGGCGGAGTTAATGGAAATATTTTAACAAATAATTCTTCAGCAGGAATAAACGGATTTGGTGGCGGTTTTGGAAAGCTCGGTCAGGCAATTTCTAATACACCTAACGCAATCAAAGGCTTAGTTGCAGGCGGAATTATAGTCGGTACAACATTATTTTGTCTTAAAAAAGGAAAGAAAGCTCCCACTAAAGTTCAACAAGAAAGCTTTCTCTCTAAATTAAAGTTTTGGAAAAAATAACCTACAAACAACCAAATACCTTATTAATTAACCAAATTTATAACGCCAACAGGCGTTTTTTTTTAATTTTTGAAAGTTAAATCAGGATGACGTGCTGCAAGCGTTTCATCAACTTTCTTTATAGGCGTTTTTTGTGGTGATTTTAAAACTTCTTCAGGATTTTCCTCAATCTCATGTGCAATCTTCAGCATGGTATCTACGAACTCATCCAGAACTTGTTTTGATTCGGATTCGGTAGGTTCAATCATGATAGCTTCATGCACAATCAATGGAAAATAGACCGTTGGCGGATGACAATTAGAATCCATCAGGCGTTTTGCAATGCCTAAAGTAGAAACACCTTGTTGATGTTGTTTTTCTCCTGACAGAACAAACTCATGCATACAAGGTTCGTCATAAGGTAAATCGTATGTGCCTTTCAACTTTTCTTTCAAATAATTGGCATTTAAAACCGCATCCGCACTCGCTTGTTTCAAATTATTGCCCATCATTAAAATATAAGCATAAGCTCTAACAAGAATTCCAAAGTTACCATAAAAACTTCTTACTTTGCCAATAGAATTCTTTATATTGTAGTTTCTCACATATTTACCGTTTACACACTCGACAATCGGACTTGGCAAAAATTCTTTTAACTTTTCAACAACTCCTACAGGACCTGCACCCGGACCTCCACCACCATGAGGTGTTGCAAAAGTTTTATGCAAATTCAAATGCACAACATCAAAACCCATTAATGCCGGATTCGTCCACCCCATAATTGCATTAAAATTCGCTCCGTCATAATAAAGAAGTGAGCCGTTGTCATGCATCAGTTTAGAAATTTCTAAAACATTTTCTTCAAAAATACCCAATGTATTAGGGTTTGTCATCATAATTGCAGCAACATCAGCATCCAAAAGCTCTTTTAAGTTTTCTACATCAACTTGACCTTTATTGTTTGACTTAACTTGAACAATTTCAAATCCGCACATTTTTGCACTAGCAGGGTTTGTACCATGCGCAGAATCAGGAACAAGAACTTTTTTTCGATTAAACTCACCCTTTGTTTCAAAATACTTTTTAACAATCATCATGCCGGTTAATTCGCCGTGCGCACCTGCTGCGGGTTGCAAAGTAATTGCATCCATGCCCGTAATCTTCTTCAAAGCTTCTTGGAGTTTGTACATAAGCTCCAACGCACCTTGCGAATCCTCATCGCTTTGCATTGGATGCAGATTAGTAAAACCTTCCAAAGAAGCCAAAAATTCATTAACCTTCGGGTTATATTTCATCGTACAAGAACCAAGCGGATAAAAACCCTTTTCTATACAGAAATTGCGATCACTAAGTTCTTTATAATGGCGCATAACTTCCAATTCACTAAGCTGTGGAAGTCCTATTTCGCCTTCTCTCAACATTTCTTGCGGAAGATAATCTCCTAAAACGGCATTACTGCCGAATCCGATACCCTCTACCCCATTAGATTTTTCAAATATTGTTTTCATCACTCAAATCTTCCTGTTTCAATAATTCTTTCTTTATTTTTTCTAAAGCATTTTGTATAATTCTCGAGATTCTCGACTGAGAAATATTAAACTCAACAGAGATATCTTTAAGTTTTTTATCATAAAAATACTTAGCTTCAATCAAATCTTGTTCTCTTTGTGAAAGCTTTTTCATGGCTTCACAAATCCTGTATTTAAGTTCAACAATTTCGGCTTTCTCTTCAGGGGTTCTGTGATTGTCTTTAATTATTGTAGGATTTTCTGCATCAGCCATTTCATCAATAGAAAGAATTGTCTTGTAGACAGCATCTTTGATTTTTTCCTGTTCAGAAGATTCTTGATTTTTCATAACATACCACTTATAACGGCGGCGCATTTCGTTTCTGATAGCCCATTTAATCGCTTTTGTAAGGTATGCCGTTGTGTAAAGATTTTTGTTCTTAGAATTATTAACCAAATAATAAACAGTGTAATTAGCAAGGCTGATTACTTCTGAAAGCTCAATAAGACCAAGGTTAGAAAACTTTTTGAATTCAACCTTAGATATTGTCTCGACTAATTCTTTATACTGAGAAAGATTAGCACGCTCTTCTCGATTTCTGTTTATAGATTCTAAATCTTTCATACTCTATATGATATCAGAAAACGAGTCATAAATGCAATAGTTATCAATTTTTGCAATATTAGTCTTCAAATTTGATACGACCCGTTTGATTAATATCAATAGGTCTATCTAAATGTTTTATATATTCGCATGTTATAACATCTTTGTCATAAGGTCTTATTTCTATACATTTATCGTGCGGTGCAAGAACTGCATAATCTGCGCCGGCAGACATCATAAATTCATCCGTTGCAACCTTATACATTTTATCAGCACTAGGATTATTGATATCAATTGGAATTTCATTGCCATTTTTGTCTACAAAATTCATCGCAGTAAGTTCACCTTTCTTAGGACTTACCGTGTAATTTAAGCCAGAAACCGCTAAAAGTCCAGGTTTGTTACCATGACTAGTATAGGTAGTCTTCACCGTTGCTTTAAACATATCAACCAAAGTCTTTTCAGATACTTCAGCCAATGACATTCTATCAAAGAATGGTGCAATATCTTTTATATCACGAGAATCTATAACCCCTTCGTGGAAAAAGTTTCTAATTCCACTATTATTCCAAACGCCAATATCTGCGCCCATTTCCTCTTTCATTGCATCACAAACGAAATTTGCATGAGGATTTTCTTCAATTAATGTAGTTGGTGGTGGCGGTGCTTGTCTTATAAAACCGACTTTTTCCGGCTTACCCAATATTTCATCAAAGATGTATTGGTTAATCATGTTTTTGTGAAACAATCTGGTTTCACCCAAATTATTTTGGGCTTTAGTAATAACACCATTTTTATCAAATGTTAAATTTAATTTTCCAAAATAAGCACCATCACGTCCTGCTTCTGTTAGAACTACAGGCTCGCCATCTTCGTTATAAAACAGGTTTTCACCTTCTTTTATATCTTTAACCAATTCATGAGTATGTCCGCCGATAATAACGTCAATATCTTTTGTATTTTGCGCTACTATTTGATCTTTCTGATGTCCTAAGTGTGAAAGCAAGAAGATTTTATTAATACCTTGTTCTTTCATTCTATCGACTTCATCTTGAATATCTTCAATTGTGTCCTCTAATGCGTCGATAGAACAATCTGTGTGATAATTTGGGTGAGTTAGTCTATCAAACATATCGATAGGAGAAGCTCCAACTAATCCGATTTTCTCACCTTTCACTTCCACGACTTTTGAATTTTTCAAAGACTTAGCTAACGGTGCTCTTCCTAACTCTTCTACATCTTTTGGATCTTCTGCTTCTACATCTTCTTGATTCATGTTTGTTGCAAGAATATCGCCATCATAATCCTCAATAGAATCTAATAAATCAGACTGAGTTGTGTCTAATTCATGGTTACCTAAAGCAGTTGCAGTAATATTTGCAAGGTTCATAAATTTCATTGTAGCTCTGTGAACGGCTTTATTTTTCTCATCTCCAATATCATTATCACCGGCAGAAACTCTTAAATCACCTTTCAAACCGGATAAAATTCTCATCATATTGTTGGTTTGCCCATGTTCATCATTAACATAACCAACAGACATTTCAAAAGTATCATTTTGTGGCGTCTTTTCCAGCTTAGATTCCTTTGGTGCTGTCATATTTTTTTTGTTATCATCGCTTTTAAAATTAATTTTTGGAATATTAAAATTATTTGTTGATATTTTGATGTTCATTTTCACCTTCTTCTTCTACACTAACATTAAGTCCTGTAAAAAATTTATTTGCTAGTTTTTAGAAAAAAGTTACAATAATTTACAAATAAAAATAAAAAATTTAAAATCATTTGTTTATCGCAAAATAAACTTCTTTCAGACGTTTCTTACTGATATGCGTATAAAGTTGAGTTGTAGATACATCGCTGTGTCCAAGGAGCTCTTGAACAACTCTTAAATCTGCACCATTTTCCAATAAGTGTGTTGCGAAACTATGTCTTAATGTGTGTGGCGAAATATTTTTGTGAATTAATTTCCCTTGAGCATGTATAAAATTGTAAACATCTTGTCTTGTAACAAAATGTCCGTTGTCTTTTATCAAAAGATTTTTAGTAGTTAAGTTATATTTTTTTACAAGTAAATTTCTTGTCGGGAAATACTCTTGTAGCATTGCTTTTGCCTGCTCACCAATCGGAATAATTCTCTCTTTAGAACCTTTACCAAAACAACGAATGTATTTAGAACTCAAATCTATATCATTGAGTTTTAAATTCACAAGTTCTGAAACTCTCAAACCGCAACTGTAAAGAAGCTCCATCATGACATGCTCCAAAGGTGTTAAATTGTTATGTAGCATCTCATCAATTTCTTTTACGGAAACAACTTTTGGCAGTCTTTGTGGAGTTTTTGGCTGTTCAAGAGTTGCTGCAGGATTTTTTTCTAAAATTCCTGATGAAGTCGCCCATTTAAAAAAGCCTCTAAGTGATGCAACTTTTCTTATTACACTGGTCGGTGCTAATTTGCGTTCTCTAAGAGTTCTTACGTAAGCATTAATATTCATTCTGTTAATCGTATGAATATCTTCTAAATTTTGTGCAAAATCAGACAAATCTCGTCTATAAGCGTCAATCGTGTTTTGCGAAAGACCTTTTTCCAATTCTAAATATTCTAAGTATTCACCGATTATTTGGTACATGTTTTTTCTATTTTGGTAGACTGAAGTCTAATTTATAATTTTATCTTAAAATAAATCACTATGTGACCCAGTTCTAACAAATGTTAATAATAAAATTTCAGACTCAATTTTGTATATTAAAAGCCAATCCGGTTCAATATGACATTCTTTGTATTTACAATATTTCCCGGTTAACTGATGTTCTCTATGCTTATCGGGTAATGTATTCCCTGAAGCTAAACACTCAACTACGTCATATAGTTTTTCGAGATTTTTACCTCTTTTTTTCATTAATTTTAATGAACGCTTCATCTCTGTGGTAAAAACGACTTGATACATACTAATCCTCTAGCATTGCATTTATAGCATCTCTTGCATTATCAAATCGTTTAGATAATCCAATTCCATTTTCAGCATCTTCTATTGCTTTAATAGTTTCTTTATTTGGTTTATACAATGCAATTTCAAAAGGAATTCTTTGTTCTCTAACAACTGTTTTTACAAATAAATTTAAAGCAGAACTCATACTCAAACCTAACTCATTACATAATGAATCAAATTGTTGTTTTAACTGATTATCTATCCTAATACTAATATTTGATTGTGTCATAATTTGCTCCTACAATGTTCATACATTGTAATTACAGTATAACGTATGTTATCTGATTTTACAACCTCAAAAATGCTTCTCTAATCAAATAATCTTCAAGCGTTTTCATATCAGGAATTGTTGAAGTTGTGTCATTTATAATTATTGCAAACGCGTATTTGTTACCGAGTTTTGTTGTCAAAAATCCTGCAATAGAACTTGTATCAGACAAAGTTCCCGTTTTTGCTTTCAAGTTTTCTTTTATAGGTAACATTCTGTGTGTCAAAGTTCCTTGCCCCGGAGTTGCCAAATGAGCCAACACCGCATTATCCTTATTCTTAACTAAATATTCTGAAATAAAATCTGTTGTAACTAAGTTATTTTTAGAAACACCGCTAGCGTCGGTCAAACGAATTTTAGAAGTATCCAAACCTTGTTTTTCACAGTATGCGTTAAAAACTTTAATGCCGTTAATGTCAGTCCCTTTGTCTTTATAAACTTTTCCGCCTGCAATTTTCGCTACGGTTTCAGAAACCATATTGTTGCTGTTTTTTAGAACATCATCAATAGCAATGGAAATAGGATGGGTAATCTTGTCTAATTCTTTATCGTTTGCAGAAATTTTATCAACTATAAAATTTTCTTTCAAATAAACTTTTTTATCGCCTAAAGCATTGGTTAATTTGATATTAAAATATCTTTTTAAATTATTTGTCGGAACGTACAAAGTTACAGGTTTATTTACAGTCCCATCAAGAAGTAAAGTATTCGCTGAAACGGAATTATCTCTGGTAATTTTTACATTGTTTTCTTTACCTGTCACAACATGGTTAAAGAAAACTAGCGGATACTTACTCGGATTAATAATAGTTGCACCCTGACCTTCAACTGTCGGCATAACTGTTATTTTGATTAAGTTTTTATCCAAATTGTAGGAATTAAATCTTGGCATAAAAACATTCATGTCATCATCCCATTGCCAGCCTTCGCCCCAGTCTTTTTTCTCTAAAATACTGTCATCAATATAAATTCTTTTAGTTTCAAGATTAACATTATTTACAAGCTTCTTCAAATCGTCATTTGTTAAATACGGGTCAGCACCGAGTTTTATAACAAAAGAGTTCGAATTTCTCTTATAAATTTTTGTTGTAAATTCATAATCTTCACCTAAAGCGTCCACTGCAGCTGGCAATGTCAAAAGTTTTTGAACTGACGCAGGATGCATAAGCATTTTTTCATTTAATTCGTAAACAGGTTTTCCGCTGTTCAAATCTTTTATAGAAATTGATATTGCGTTTTTTTCAATTCCTGATTCATTAATTACGCTTGAAAAATCTCTTTTTACTGCAGTTTTAGCGTTCGCTCCGAGAGTAAGCGCAAACATCATTAATATCGCAAATATTTTTTTCATTTTTTTATAACCTCATACGAGTCTTTAATATCGTTTATGCTTGGACAGTTTGCTCTAAAATCATACATTTCTTTTAAATCAATTTCAGCGTAAACTCCACCTTCTATTTCTTCAATTTCATCCAAAATTTTACCTTCAAAGTCGTAAATCAAAGAGTGTCCAAGATTTTCCACTCCGTCAGCCAATAATCCTGTTTGAGTAAGTGCAACCATAAATGTTTGATTTTCAATCGCTCTTGCTCGCGTTAATGTATCCCAATGAGTTTTTCTTGATTTTGGCCAAGCTGCCATATTTAGCAACAAATCCGCACCTGCTTTTCTATATGCTCTGTAAATTTCAGGGAAACGAATGTCATAACAAATTGTTAGTCCGATTTTTACGTCATCAAGTTCCACCATAACAGGATTTGAACCAACTGTTATATATTGATTTTCGGTATCGCCGTTATAGGAATAAAGATGATTTTTGTTGTATGTGCAAACTAATTCACCATTTCGATTTATTACAGGACAAGTGTTAAAAAGCTTGTCTGCTTGCTTTTCAACAAAACTTCCGCCAATAACATTTACATTGTAAGTTTTTGCGATTTCTTTTAGCATATTAACGGCTTTAGATTCTTCCAAAACTTCCGCACTAGCAGGAAAAGACGGACAATCCCAACCCACAGTCCATAATTCAGGCAAAAAGACGAAATCAATATTGCCGTATTTATCCAAATTTGCTTTTAATAAATTTTTAACTGTTTCTATGTTTAAAGCCACATCCCCGATTGCAGATTCCATTTGAATTGCAAGAAGTTTTATTTTTTCCATAATCCGAATTGATATACCTCATCAAACGCTTTTGGCGCGTCTTTTTCTAATTGTTCCAAACTTTGTTGCAACTTTTGTCTTGCTTCCTCTTCTGTGTTTTCATCCCCATCTTGAGGAACATAAATTGGTTCTCCATAAAGATTTATAAGATTAGTTGCAAAAATTGGAGAACGCATCTCATCCCAAGAAGGGAATTTTGCGAAAGTAAAATTCTTTGAATACCAATAAACAGGGACAATTGGAACACCTGCCATTTTGGCAATCTTTATTACGCCGTCTTTAACGACTTTTGCCGGGCCTTTTGGACCATCAACCATCATTGCACAATTTTCACCTGATTTTAGTATAGAAATCATTTGCATTGTAGCTTCAACAGCACCTTTTTTGCCTTTAGATCCTCGAACCGTTTTAAAGCCCCAACGTTCAACAACATCTGCGATAATTTCACCGTCACGAGAACGGCTAATTAGTACATGTAGTTTTGAACGGTGTCTGATGCCGTGTATACAAAATTGATGCGCATGCCACATTGCATATATGCAAGGCATTTTGTCCGGATTATTAACTTCGATAATTCTTGTGAAAAGCTCCTGTATCTTCAATACTCGAAAAACAAGGTGCGAAAGCTTTGTAATATTTTTGCCGTCAAATAATCTAACCATAACTCAATTATACAATAAATAAAATATTTACAAAAAAGCTAAATAACTATTTCCAACGGTTTTCGTATTCTTGAACTTTTAAACAGGCTTGCTCTTCAGACAAATTATATTTTGCCAAACTTAAGATTATTCGTCCGCCGGATTCTTCGAAAAGTTTCTTCTTTATTTTGTATGGGTATGTTTCATTACCTTGCAAATTTCCGGCATGAATTTCTCTTATAATGTCATCAATATAGTTTTGAGTAAATTTAGGAATATTCGGAAATCTTTTTATATATTCGCATAGCGGCATGTTTTCTCGGTAACGATTTCCACTAGCAGAAGTTAATAAAAAATTACCTATAGTATTTAATCCACCTATAGAAGCCGGAGTAATGTGTTCTATTGTTCCGGTAGACGCTATAAATATACGTCGTATAATTTCCGCCTGTTGACGTTTTGAGTATTTAACAACAAAAGCATTTCTACTGCTTTCTGATGTTGGTAAAAAAAGTGCTTTATTTTTTATATTGTTGAAAATTTCTTTTTCATTTGATTTTGGAATAATTTCTTCTAATGAACTTAAGAATGTTTTTCTTTTAAAATTATCATGTTTTGAATTTGTTAAAATTATTTGTCTGCATTTTGTTGTCTTATATCTTATATTTAAAGCTGTTTGCGGAGATAGTTTTCTCGTTAAATAGTCTACGTTATCTAAAACATCTAATTCTTCTAATTTTAATTTTGTTAAACAGTTTGTTTTTATCATCTGCAAACAATTTTGTAAATTATCATCAGGATTTAATAGTGAAAAATCCTTAAAAATTGCAAACATTGCTTTTTCAACAGGAAGCATAAAATCTTGATAGTTGCTTAAAAGAGCAACGGCATCCTCTGCTGTAATACATTTATTAAGTCCTTTTTCAAAAGGTTTTATAGTATTAGACGGAATTATTTTAATCCCTCTATAAGGGCAAGTTATATTTTTTAATTTTCTTAACGGCTTGCCTGCAGAAGTTTTACCTTCATTAGGTACGTCATAATAATAGTTAAAGTATTTTTCCAGCGTAACTTTTTTGAAATTCTTCTTAGGCATAAACTGCTTTCTAAATTAAAAACTTTATCTCCATGATAGCAAATTGAGTTGTGTTACGCAAGATAAATTACAGGCTAAATTAAGTCCCGAACGAAAAATTTCGTTCGGGACTTATCATTAAAGACCGCAATGACCATATTTACAGTTATCAATTTGATGTCTGTCGCAGTTGTACATAAAATAGCCTGATGCAAAAGCACTTAACCCAACAAGAGTATAAACGATTCTTGACATAACCGTCATATCACCAAAAATCTGTGCTACCAAATTTAAGCCAAAGATTCCGATAAGCCCCCAATTTAGCGCACCAATAAGTGTCAAAACATAAGCTAAATATTTAATGTATTTCATATCATACCTCCTTTTTTCATTTATATTATGACTTATCTTGAAGGAGATTTAATTAACATTTTGGAGTAAGTATTATTGTTAATATTTAAAACAAGAGCACCGAGGAGATCAAAATGTCGGTTGGGCATACTTGCCCAACAATAACACAAATAAAATTTTACAAAACCTTAAAACATGCCGGCAATCTGTGTCATAAAACGTTCTATTAAAACGCTTATATATTCAGCCATCGGACGCATAAACATTAAAGATAAAAGCAAACCTAAATAAATCTTTAACGGCATTGAAACCATAAAAATGTTCATTTGTGGCATCATTTTTGAAGTAAAACCTAATAAAATATCAGTAATAAACAATATACCGAATATAGGAAGAGCTATGCTTAAACCGATTCCGAATATTTGTCCGCTCATTTGTACAATTTGTCCGACAAGTTCAGGAGAGAATGTAAATACATAGCCAACTGGCATTGATTTAAAGCTGTTATAAATCGCAGAAAACAACCATTGATGTGCACCTAAACCTATAAACAGCATGGATGCCAAATAAGTATAAGCTTGTGTAATAACTGGAGATTGTCCGCCGGAAGTCGGGTTTAATGCTTGGTCTGCAGATAAGCCCATTTGAACGGCAAACGTATTTACACCCATTTCAATTCCCACAAACAAAATATTTGCGCAAAATCCCATTGCAAAACCAATTATAAATTCTTTAAAAAGAATTAAAGTTAAAGCAGGTACAGAATTTGGCACAACAAAGCTTGTATTATATTGAACTATCGGAAATAAAATAAATGCAATACAAGCAGCTAGCCAAATTTTTACTTGAGTTGGTATCGGATATGTTGAAAAAAGCGGAGCGGAAGCAAACAATCCTGAAAGTCTTGTGAAGATTGCCATAAAAAGAATTATATTGCTAACCGAAAACAACACATCCAAGTTAAACATTATATAACACCTATCAATTGAGGAATCATATCCATAAATTCATTAAATGTTGTTATAAAAATACTCATCATCCAAGGCATCAAGAATATCAATAAAATTACGCAGCCAACAATTTTTGGAACAAACGTTAATGTTGATTCTTGAATTTGTGTTACTGTTTGGAAAATACTTACCAAAAGACCCAAAACTACACCAACTAGCAGAATCGGAACTGAGATTTCCAAAGTTAATATGAACATTTTCTGTAAAAGTGTTATTACTATATCTTGATTCATTGTTTTACTTTCTACTTATTCTTTTGACTAACAAGAGTTGGTCATTCCCTCTCCTTACAGGAGAGGACTAGGGTGAGGTGTCTGCACAAGCCTCACAATTTAATACTATGTCACAAAACTTTCTACAAGCGATTTAACAACCAAATACCATCCGTCTACCATTACAAACATAATAAGTTTAAACGGTAACGCAATCATGGTTGGTGGCAAGAACATCATACCCATTGATACCAGTACCGATGAAACTACAATATCTATAACAAGAAACGGAAGATAAACAACAAAACCTATTGTGAACGCGGTTTTAAGTTCGCTCAAAATAAATGATGGTAAAAGCACATAAGTCGGCACATCATCCTTATTTTTAGGTTTTTCTATTTTCGCCATTCTTACAAACAACGCCAATTCTTTTTCATGCGTTTGCTTAAACATAAATTTACGAACAGGTTCAATCCCTCTATCAAGCGCAACCTGTTGCGTAATTTGATTATTCATATAAGGTTGTAGAGCTTTCTCATTAATTTCATTAAAAGTCGGTGCCATTATAAAGAACGTTAAAATTAACGCTAAACTTGTAATAACTTGGTTAGGAGGAAGGTTGCCCGCCCCGATAGCTTGTCTTGTTAGCGACAAAACTACAACAAGTCTTATAAAGCTCGTTGTCATAATCAAAATACTTGGTGCAAGTGTCAAAATAGTTAACCAAATAAGAATTTGCAAACCATTTGTAAAATCTTGCGGAGTATTTGCCGTACCTAATCCAATATTTATATTCGGAAATGTCATCGCAGCATTTGACGGCATAATTGAAAACAAAAACAGCCCAAATGCCCCTCCCCACTTCTTTATATCTGATAACTTCATTATGTTTCCTTTAAAAATCGACTATACTTCAATAATATGCTAACAAATTGAAGTAAGTCATGGCAAATCATTAAGTTTTATTGCAGGAAAAAGGTTTAATATTAATTTAACCAAATATTGCAAAATTAGTTTCGATGTTTTTATCTCTTACGGATTCGATACCTTTAATCATTTCATTAATAGCAGATTGTTCTGTTTCTAAGTTTTGCATCCTTTGGTCAATTCTTGATTCTTTTTCGTTAATCACGCTTTTTTCATATTCATATTGAACCTGAGCTTCATTTTGAGCATCTGCGTCGTTTACAGTAAAAATATTATCAATATTAGAAGCAATGCTGCTATCATATTCATATTTAGTTTTGCCATTATCGTCTTCAGTTTCTTTCATTGTAGTGATATAAAATTGATTGTTCTGCAACATTTGGTTTAAATAATCGTTGTCTTCAACACTGGAATTAACCTCATAACCATTTTCTACCATTGCGGCAAACAATTGGTCATAAAATTTTATTTCACTTTCTTGAGAAGCTGTTAAAGACTGATTATCAACATTCACAGCACTTTTATTATCTGCTTGTGCTTTTTTATATTCAGCTTCCTTTGCATCATAACTGGTTTTCCAATTTTGCCATTCTGTGCTTTGAGTATCTCTTGTTACATATCTGGTTTCATTATTAACTTCTGTTGTGCTACCACCGGCATTACAATAAGCACCGAGAATTTGGTTAATCATAGTTGCAACATTAACCTTATAATTATCACCATCTTTTGTAAAACCATTACCGCCTGTTAATTGATCTTTTGTTAGCGTAAAAGAAGTTTCACCTTGTTGTTCTTGATAAGTTTTGCAAGCAGCTTTAAATTTAGTTTTATCATCTTCTGTTAAGTATCTGCTTGCATTGTCATATATAGAATTTAATAATGAATTCAAATTTGAACTTGCAGTATTAGAGTTTCCTAATGTTATGCTGCCATTTGCTTGAGAACACAACTTTCCAATATCTAAACTTCCACCGTTGTATGAAACACTTCCAACTAATGATGCAAATTGTTTTTCAGTATTTTTTTTAACAGTCGGTTCGCTGTCTCCAAGTTTTTCTAATTCAGCTTGCAATTTATTAGCATTTTCTACAGAACTTTCTACTGCTGCACTTGTAGTAGCTGCATTGCTTAAGGTTTCTTTTGAAACACCTGTTAAACCTGACAAAATAGCAATTCTGGTATCACCTTCGTATTTGCCTCCGTTTGCTTCAAGCATTTCTGCATATTTTTCATATTTACTGTCCAATACAATGTTTCCATTAGTATTAGTAAGTAAATAAGGAGTATTATTGTTATATGTATTTGGACGCATCAAATTGCCGTAACTCAAATCAACATAAGTTACACCGGAATTGTTTGACCATTTCAATGTTTTTGTACTTAACGCATCTTGAAAATTCTTCGAAACTCTCTTCATATCCCTGGAAAGAGAGGTTTTTTGTAAAGACAAATCTTCAAGCGTCCTGCCGATTGTGTTTTTTCGGCTGGTGAGCTGCAATAATCTAACTTGTGATGCTGCCATTCCCATGATTTGTCCGCTTTCCTTTATAATTTTCCCTTGTTTTAATATATATATCGGCAGATTTTTTTAAAACTTTAGCTTTTTTTGAAATATTGTTACAAATCTTTACTTTGCTATATTAAGTTTTGTAACAAAAATATCGTTTGTTGAAATTGAGACTTTTTTAAATACTTTTTATATATGTAAGATTTAAAAAGTAAGGTGAAACAAGATGGCAATCGCAAATTTACACGAAACATTAATGAGTTATAAGTTAAGAAGAAATGCTCTTAACCTTGAAATTACTCAATTGCAAAACCAAAAAACACTTGCTACTTATTCACAAGCTGATGCTACTGAATTAAAATTGGCTCAAGATAGAGCCAACAAATCTTACTTCAAAGGTATTTTTGAAGCAGACCAAGCCGAAGGCGGTGCTCATTTATATGATGATTATAAAGATTATACAGAAATTCCTGATTTTGAAGATGAAGTAGATAAAATTACTGCTCAATATCAAGATCAATTAAACGAACTATCTGCTTGGGAAACTCAAGTCGATGCACAATTAACAACTGATAGTGCAGAATTAGAAGAAGTTAATGCTTACTTAGAATCATTGAAATCAATGCTTTCAAGCAATATTCAAGAAGACTTTAACTACGGTTTGAACGGATAATAAAAGGTCTTGGTTCTTAAAAGAACCAAGATTTTTTTATTACAAAGTTCTTCTTACTTTTTGGGGTGTATTAACTATTTAGACGTATATTTTGATAACTATCTCACCCTCATCAGGGCTCCGCCCAGCTTGTCTTGGATTATTCGGGCGAGCATAACATTCCAATAACAACAAATCCTAACGGATTTTTTATGTTATTTCCATGTTGTTTGCTCTTATGAGCTTACGCTCTACCGAAAATCCACTCTCCCCTCGAGTGAGAAGCCATGAGATACGCTAATCTAACGCAAATAACCGCTTCGCCCTTGAGGGGAGAAACTGCTCGGAGGGCTGATGAGGGTGAGATAAATACAATAATCAATAAAAGTTAATGGTGCAAAAAATTGCACCCTACAATTTTAAATAAAAATATGTTCGATATTAAATGTATTTTTAATTAAGGAAAAGTAGGGTGCAATTTTTTGCACCATTAACTTTTAATTAGCCAAATATCCAAATTCCAATCAACGCAAATGCAATTAGCGCAATATTGTAATGCAGGAATGTTGGAATACATGTATCAAAAATATGATTATGCTGTCCATCAGCATTCAAACCCGCTGTAGGTCCCAATGTTGTGTCAGAAGCAGGAGAACCTGCATCACCCAAAGCCGCTGCCGCAGCCAAAAGCACCACTATCTGTTGCGGATTAAATCCTAAATGCGTGCAAACAGGAATAAACAGAACTGCCAATATAGGAATTGTACCAAAAGATGTGCCAATCCCAATTGTTATAAATAAACCGATAATTAAAATTATCAAAGATGTTAAAATAACATTGTTTGGCAAAATTCCGATAACAAGATTAACGAGAGAATCAATCGCACCTGTTTCTTTTAGAACTGATGCAAATCCTGCTGCAACAAGCATTACAAAGGCGATATAACCCATCAAATAGATACCTTCGTTCATCATATGATCCATTTTGTCTTGCGGAATTACGCCGAAAGAGAAAATTATACCTAAGCCGACTAATGCACCAAGCGGTAATGATTGGGTTAACAACTGAACAACAAAAGTAGCAATCGTCGCTAATATTACAACATAGTGTCTTTTTCGGAATTTACCTTCGCTTTGAGGCATATTTGCAATTTGTTTATCTTCATATATTCTAGGTTTACGATAAGTTATAAAAACAGCGACTAAAAGCCCGACGAGCATGCCCAAACCAAGTATAAAAGTAGATTTCCAAATTTCGCTTCTTAAAATTTGTACGCCGTTTTGAGTCATGTTATCTGCAATAAGATTTTGGAAAATTAAACCAAATCCTGCCGGTATTGCAATATAAGGCATTTTTAAACCAAATGCCAAAACACAAGCTACTGCGCGCCTGTCAATTTCAAGTTTATTCATTATTTTTAATAATGGCGGAATGATTATAGGAATAAACGCAATATGAATCGGCACTATGTTTTGAGATGTCATAGCTATAAGCGTCAAAATACCGAGCAAAACAAACTTTTTCCCTGCTACAACCTCTGTGATTTTTCTTGATACAACATCCGTAAAACCCGAATGAGCCATTGTTGCAGCAAAAGCACCGAGTAAAATATAACTCAAAGCTGTTTCAGAATTTCCGCCCATGCCTGAAATAAATACATCCATGATTTTTTGAATATGCATGCCGGAAACAAGTCCTGCAACAATTGTAGAAATAATTATTGCAAGTAAAACATTAACTTTTCTGATACACAAAATACATAATAAAATTACAGCAACAAGAGCGGGATTTAAACATAGCTGTAAAAGTGTATTCATTATCTTGCTTCTTCTTCCTGCAATAAATTTATTAAATCCAAAGCAACTTCTTTTTGTAATTCATCAGGAAGAGATTTTAGGTATTCAAAAGACTCTGCAATTTTCTGATCAGTATCATACCAACGTCTAAGAACGTACGTAAAAGCATCGGTTAATATATTATCCGCCAAATCAATTCCATTATCTTTTGATTTTTTCACAATTAAATCTGCGCATTTATACTGCGTCATGATATTCGCATTACGCATAAGACTAACTGCTAAGCTAACTGTAGGATCTACATCATACCAACGTTTATACATACAAACACCTTTTTCTTTTATCGTATAGTTTTTAGACTATTTTGTCAATTCTGAAATAATATTTTGTTTCTTTTCTTCATCTTTAATTGAAAATAAAAGAGTTTTTTCTTTTGAAGTATCACCTTTAACAATTTCTATACTTGTTTTAGGAACTTTAAATCTCTTCGATAAAAATTCAACAAGAGCTTTATTTGCTTTATTTTCAATCGGTTGAGCCGTAACCTTTACCTTGATAAACTCATCTTCAATTATCAAATCATTTTTAGATGAATTAGGAACAATTTTAATCCTAATTAACAAGCCATCAGAAGTTTCTTTTATCATACTTTTTGGAATACCATCACATATTCATGTTTAAAAATATAGAAACCACCGGCTAAAGCTCTGTATCTCCAAAGATTTGCGGTTTTTCCTTTGGCTCTTTCGTTGCCTTGCATATCTTTAATAATAATAGCTTTAGTTATGAAACCTAACTTGTTCATTCTTGCCATACATTCAAAACCAAGAGGGATGTGTTGAGAATTTGCGTACTTATCACCGATAATCAAGCACGCAAAACGTCCTTTTTCTAATAGATCATAACCGTTTTTTGCAACTTTCTCAAACAAATCATAAAATTCTTCTGTTGTTGCACAGTTAGACAAGTCTTCTTTTTTATCAGAAAATTTAATAATATCATCATAAGGCGGATGAAGCATCAATAATTGTGCTTGTTTTCTTCCCATGATATCAAGTCTTGCTTGAACTTTTTCTTTAGCTAATTCGCTTGTTGAATCTGCGCAAATAATATTAACATCCGTTACCAATTGTTTTGGGGTGAATTTTTCTGAAACTTTTTCTGCTAATTCGTCTTTAAGTTCAACGCCGATACAACGTCTATTCATATTTATAGCTTCAATGCCGGATGTTCCAGAACCGAAAAACAAATCAAGAACAATATCGTTTTTCTTTGTATAACGTTCATAAATCTGTTGAGCAATTTGCGGAATGTAGTTACCATGATATTCGTTTGAATGTCCGCCTTCTTTTAGTCGGGTCGGAAATTCCCACAAAGTATCAGTTTTAACATGGTCGTATTCACGCCATTTTTTAAGGTTTATATCACTGTAAGCAGTGGTTTTAACCGCGTTATCTTCAACGACCTTTAATGCTGCTGAACTTTTTGCAACTTTTTTCTCTTTTAAATTCGATTTAGCCATATCTCTCCCCATTCAATACATATAGTTTAAAGTATTGTGTTAGATTTGTAATCAAATAAATAGAGGATATTATTAAAAGCTATTTTTTTGCTACCATCTTGGATAGTTGAATGTAAAATTTTTTAGTGATAAGTTCTAAGCTATAGAGGAGTTTTGTTATGAAAAAAATACTTTTTATTATTGATAAAATTGAACTTAAATATTTTGAATTTAACAATTTAGTTACAAATTTTTGGATGATTAAAGAATTTCTGGAAAGAGGGAATCAAGTATTCATAACAACAATTTCAAATCTTTCTTTGAAACAAGACGTTGCATATACAAAATGTTTTGAAACATTCACTGATAAAAATAACATTTTTTATAAAGATATAAAAATTGAAAAAGAAATTAACGATTTTGATTTAGTAATGTTCAGACCTGATCCGCCGGTTGATATTGATTATATAAACGCCACTTATATTTTTGATTTCGTAACAAAACCAAGAGTTATAAATTCTCCTCAAGCTATCAGAGATTTTAACGAAAAGCTTCACAGTGTTTATTTTAAAGAACTGATGACTGACAATATTGTTACGGCTTCGCTTGAAGAAATAGAAGAGTTTTTGGCTAAATATAAGCAAATAGTATTAAAGCCATTAAACCGTTGTTTTGGCTCAGGCGTTATGTATCTTTATGACGGCGATCCTAATACAAGAACAATTATAAACACAATGACAAACAATGAAACCACGCTTGTTATGGTGCAAGAATTTATACCTGCTGTAAAACAAGGCGACAAAAGAGTTTTAACTCTTGGTAACAAGGTTTTAAAATACTGTATAAAAAAATTACCGACTAACGATGATTTTAAATTCAATACGCATAATGATAACTTTATCACTTCTGCGGAGTTGACAGATGTTGAATTTGAACACTTTACAAAAGTTGCCGAAAAGCTTAATGCGATGGGGATACAAATGGCCGGTTTAGATGTTATCGACGGTCGAATAATTGAAGTAAACGTAACGAGTCCATGTTATTTTATCAAAGAAATTAACGGATTGTATAAAACGAATTTGGAACACGAAATCTGCGATTTCATATTGCAGGAAATACCAGCGGTTGTCGGATAATTATTATTTTTTGCCACCCTCATCAGGGCTCCGCCCAGCATCTCCCCTCAAGGGCGAAGCTATCATTTACGTTAATTTAGCGCTTTCAATTGTTTCTCCCTCAAGAAGACGAAACAGATTTAGCACGAAACTATTTTATCAACAGCGATATCAAATTCATCAGGACAAACAGATTCTATAATCAATTCTTTTGGCAAACAAACAATTGTTTTGCCTTTGTAATCTGTTAAAAATCTGTCATAAAAACCGCCACCGTAACCTAGTCTGAAGTTGTTTTTGTCACAACAAAGTGCCGGCACAATGACTAAATCGATTTTGTTTTTTTCTATCGGTTTGGTATTCGGTTCAAGAGTCTTAAAACAGGATTCACAAAGTAAATCGCCATTTTTATACTCACAGCACAAAAGATTTTGACCATCTATTTTAGGCAAGTAAAACGTTTTGGCGTTATCATCTAAAAGTTCAAGCAAATTTACTTCATTTTTTATCGGATAAAAAATCATGATATTATGTGCTTTTTGATATTCAACAGTTTCTATAAGTTTTTGAACCAAAGCATGACTTGTATCTTCTCTAAGTTTGCCGAAACCTTTAGCCCATTTTCTTAATATTTTTTTATTATCCATACTAAATTTTTATCACAATAAAAAAAAGCTCGCAAATGCGAGCTAAAAGTTTTGTAAGATGTAAGATGGGGTTAAAAATTTTTATTAATCACTAAAACTTTTCCAACGTTCTATAGAAGGTTTTAGGTACTTATTATATGCACTGATTGTTTTTTCACTGTCTACGGATTTAAAAGCTTCTTCCAAAGCTAATGCAGTTTCTTTGCTTGGATGTTTTAAGAATTTTTCTCGAGCTTTATTAAAATCAGATAAATCAGTTACTTCTTGTTTAACATCATATTTAGGTTCTATCTTTTCAGAATCATCAAGTGATTTTAAATTTTGAAGTTGAATATTGATATTTTTAGCTGTATCAGCATTTACAGACATTTCTTGAAAAATTTTAACTTCTTTTGTATATGCTTTTTCAGCGGCTTTTTTAGCTTGCTCTTTGTCTTTTTCTAAAGCTTTTATTTGTTTATCAATCTGATTATTCTTAGAAATTTGTTCTTCTGTTAAGTTTGCTCCTGAAACTTTTTGTCCTCTTATATTTTCAATTTTTATAGAATATTCATCTGTACTATTATAAAAAGCTTCTTTTGTTTTTTGAGAATTAGAAACTTTTGTATTTTGAGTTGTTAAAGCGTTATCGATAGAATTAACATTATCTACTCCAACTGCTTTTAAAGCTTTATCAAGTTGCTTTTCAAGAGTTTTCTTTTGTTCATCAACAGAAAGATGTTTGCTGTCAGCACCGCCTTTACCGTCGGTTGCAGAAGACAAAATATTAAAACCAAAACCCATTATAGAGTTTATAACATATTGAGCATTCTGAACTTTTTGAGCAGAACGAGTTGAAACAGGTGTATATTGTGCTCCTTTGGATCTCAAACTATCGTTATTATTAATGTCTGTAAAATAGCCCATCTTATACTCTCATTAATTACGTCTTACATATATATAAAGTAAATAAAGAGAGCCCGATTTCACAAAATCTTCTTGCTGTTACAAAACTTTACATTTCTTGCATTTTTTGAAACAAGAATTAATATAATAACTTATAAATACAAAGGCACAACAGGATTTGGCAAAATATTTTGTCTAAATTGTGGAACAACAAAGGTAATAGTGTTCACCAAGTCGCCATCAGTTGATGCGTAAATTTTACCATTATGAACATCTATAATTTTTTTACATAAATACAAGCTAATGCCATGACCAACAGTGGAAAATTTAGGATGCTTTTCAGAAATTCTTTCAAACAAATTAAGACATTCCTTATTAGAAAGGCTTATTCCGCGACTTGTTACAGAAAATTTCAAGTTATTATTTTCATTTTCTACACAAACAACTATTTTTTCACCTCTGGAAGAATAAACTATTGCATTATTCAAAAGATTAATAACAACTTTTTTGATTTCTTCTCTATCCGCTTCTAAAAAAGTATTGTCGTTTGTAGATTTATAAACAAATTGTATTTCCTTTTCTTTTGCCTCTTTTGATGCTTTTTCAAAGCTTTCAACCACAACTTGTGACAAATCGAATTTTTCATAATAAAGAGGGTTTTGTTTAGTTTCAAATCTATAAGTATTCAAAACCATAGAAATCATAGTTAGTATATAGTTGCATGATTCTGTAATATTAGAAATCAATTCTTTTTGTTCACTATTAATCGGTCCCATAGCCCCTTTTTCAATAAGCTGTAAGCCTCTAAGTTGTGCCAATGTTGGGATTTTTAAATCATGAATCAAGGTTTCTATAAAATATTCTTTTTGGCGTTCTATTTCTTTTTCAGCTTCAAGATTTTCATACATGACTACCAAATATTCCACATTTCCATCATCATCTAAAATAGGAGCTTTGCACACCCTGCCCCAAAAAGTTTTGTTTGGAAATGCAATTAATCTTTCTGTAATCATAGGTTTTTTAGTCCTATAAATTTCAGCCTCTTCTTTCCTTACAAAGTCAAGATATTCCTGTTGGAATATATCAGACAATACAAGTTGGCGCATTTTTTCATCTTTTTGAAGTTGTAAGATTTTTTCAAAAGAAGTACTACCTACAATAAACTTATCGTTTTTATCCTTCATAAAGGCACCAATTGGAACATTTTCTAAAATACATTTTAGTTGTTTTTCTTTTTCTTGAACTTTTTTTGATGCCAAATATTCAGTTGTCACATTTCTTGCAACAAGCAATGTTCCATTCACATTTTCTTTATCATCCAAAGTCGGAGAAATTAATATATTATAATAGTTTGCTTTTCCTTCAAAAACTGTTGCAAAAAATTTAACAGACTGTTTTGTCCTTAAAACCTCTTGAAGTTTTTCTATCATCAACGCGCAAACTTTTGCATTTTCAGGAGTATCTTTGAATAAAAACTCTAAGTCTTTACCTAAAATTTCTTCTTTTGTTTTGTGATGAGTTTTGCATAAAATTTCATTACAAGCAATAACCTTTAAATCTTTATTTTGATAAACTACTATATCTGGAGAAGAGTTAAGCAATGCTTCAAAAAAATGCACCTTGCTTTTTAGTTCTTTTTTCAAAAATATATTCAATTTAACATGCTTAATTACGTATATAGAAACGGTTACAATCACACTTAAAAGTGCAACCAACTGATCTGTTGTTTGACACAAAACAACCAATGAAAAAACAAATATGCAAAGTATTACCAAATCCTTAACAACACCCATATACGTTGGACTTCTTTCTTTCCTTCTTTCTTTATTTATTTAACGTACATAGTATATTACCCTAAGCTAATCGATTGATAAATTGCCTAGTTGGGTATATTTTTTTGACAATTTAAATCATTATACTAAATTGATTAGTGCTTTTGATAATTTTACGTTATGAACTCTTAAATAATCCACACCTTTTTTCACTAATGGATATGAAATAGAGGCAGAAAGTGCATCTTTCAGTTCATTATCTTTAGTTTCGACACCAAGCAAACTTTTTCTTGAAACACCTACCATAATCGGTAAATTAAGTCCGAAAAGTTCTTCAATTTTATCTAAAATAATAAAATTATCTTTCCTTGTTTTCCCAAATCCAATGCCCGGATCTATAATTATATTATCTATGCCATTATCTTTTGCTAATTCGGCTTTATCTTTTAAACTAAAAAACAAAGTTTCCATGATGTTTTTATATTCTTTGTAATCTTCAGCACGTTCGGTAGAATGTTGGAGGATAACACCGGCTTTGTACTTAGATATAATTTCAGGCATTTTTTTATCAAAATCGAAACCGGATACATCATTAATGATTTTGACCCCATGGTTCAAAACAAAATCTGCAACTTCTGCACATCTTGTATCTACACTTATTCTATTTGTAAGATTTTCTTTTTCTGCAAATTCAATAATAGATGTAAGCCTTTCTATTTGTTCTTTTGCACTAACGGCTTGTGCTCCTGGTCTGGCACTTTCTGCGCCAATGTCGATTAAATCTGCACCATCTTCCAGTAGCTGTATAAAATGTTGTTCTGCAGAATTTTTATCGAAGAATTTACCTCCATCAGAAAACGAATCCGGCGTAACATTCAAAATGCCGACAAGCTTAGTTCTTCTAATTTGCGGTTTTAAAATTTCTAATATATTTTTGCCAAGAATAGCAAGGCGAAAAGGTTGTGACATAAGTTTTTGAGCAATTTTATTTAACTGAGAATAACTACCACATAAAATTACATCAGACTTTGCTATATTCCCTGTTATTACGTTTCTATTCACAGCACAATCTGCACCAAAGATTAGCGCAGTTTGTTTAAGAATATTTGCTTGAGCAACAGAAAGCCCATAAACCTTTATATTTTTGTATCTGAACTTGTTTTCTGCCTGCAACAAATAACTGGAATCAAAACCGATTTGTTCCAATTCGTTTTCTATATTTGAAACTTCTTTTAAAATAAAATCACTCATCAAAAAAATTTTAGCATAAAAAGATTAAACATCTATGAGTTGAAGGGTAATAGCTTTCACAACGGCTTGCACTCTATTGTGCGCATTTAATTTTTTATAGATAGATTCCAAATGAGCTTTAGTAGTTGCTGTTGATATATTCAATTTTTCTGCAATTTCTTTATTTATTAGACCTTGCGCAACGAGTTCTAAAATACATAGCTCTTGTTTTGTCAATTCTACCATTTATAAAACTTCCCTTTTTAGCCACTGCTTCCTTATCCAATTTTCTTATAAAGTGTATGCTAGTGTCTATCCGCCGTTTGGCTATTTTTTGTTTTCGTTTGTAGAATTTGCAAAAAATCAAGTTATTTATGCTTTAAACAGGCATGATTATAGAAAATGTTAAAGCCATAAAAATTACACACTTAACTTTATCTACTTTCTAAATCTTGAAATTATAAATTTGATATGTAATAATATTATTACTCTATATAAGTGTTTATTTTGTTCCTACATTTTTATAAATAGGGAGAGTAAGCTCTTTAATTATTGAAGTATACCCGCCGATACAAAATCGCCAGCAGGAAACGGATTAATTTAGGCACTCACCCACCTGCGAGACATTGCAGGTAACAAAATCGCATTTATATAGAGTTTTTATTTTTTGGGTGGCGAGAACCTAATCTACACTATATCTCAATTTTATTTTTCAATTCTTCCAACTTATCAATGCTATCGGTTTCGAAATAAACTCTTAAAAGAGGTTCTGTACCGCTCGGACGAACCAAAATTTTTGTTTTATCGCCAAGCATAAGTTTTACTCCGTCTTTTGTATCAATAGAAGTAACTTTATAATCGCCGATATTCTTGAATTCTTTAACCTTTTCCAAAATTGGTTTAATTTCTTCTTGATTATCCAATTTTAAATCAACTCTGTCGGTAAAGAACTTAGCTTCTGCCAATTTGTAAAGCTCTTCTTGTAATTCAACAAGCGTTTTACCAGTATCAGCCATTGTTTCTAGTATTAAAAGATTAGCAACTAAGCCATCTTTTTCGGGAATATGACCTAAAATACTCAAGCCGCCTGATTCTTCGCCACCAATAATAACTTTGTTTTTACGCATAGCTTCGCCAACATGTTTAAAGCCAACTGCAGTTTCAATAACTTCTACATTGAGTTTTTTTGCAACACAATCTATAAGTAAACTTGAACCTACTGTTTTAACCACAGCTCCTTCAAAACCACGTGATTTTAAGTGTTTTAAAAGGATTGCAATAATTTCATTTGGAGAAACATATTCTCCGTTCTCGTTTATAACTCCAAAACGGTCAGCGTCACCATCGTTAGCCAAACCAATAGAATTTGGAGTAGATTTAACTTTTTCTACAAGTTCTTTCAAAAATCTTGGTTTTGGGTCAGGCATTCCACCGCCAAAGTTTACATCGTGGAACATGTGCAAGCTATCAAATGCAATACCTTTATTTTTTAAGATTTCATCAAAATATCCAATGGATGCTGAATATAAGCCATCAAAAATGATATTTGTTTTTAAATTCTTAAACTTGTTGTAATCAATCAGAGTTTCCAAATGTTCATAATATTTAGGAGCAAAATCAATTTTATGCAATATACCTGATTTTTCAGAACTATTGTACTCTTTATCTAAATTTGCAACAATTTCATCCGTAATTTCACTTGTCGCCGGCCCTGCATAATCCGGAATAAACTTCATCCCCAAGTATTCAGGAGGATTGTGGGATGCTGTAAACATAATGGCACACGCATTTTTGATTAAAGCGTTATAAGCCAAAATCGGTGTTGGAACAATTCTTGAAGAATAGAAAACGTTAAAACCTTTATTTTTCAGAATTTCAGCGCAAAGAAGAGAATACTCATCAGCCATTTTTCTAGGGTCATAACCTATTAAAATCGGTTTTTCAAAACCAAAATTATCAGCTACGTATTTACCGATAGCCAAAGTAACTCTTTTTACGTTAGCTTCTGTAAAATCTCTATCCAAAACGGCTCTCCAACCGTCAGTTCCAAATTTTATCATTGCAATACTCCCATCTTCGTTAATTTTAACATAAAAAAGGTGCGACAATTCTAAAATTGTCGCACCTTTAAAATATTTAAACTATTTTGCAACTTTAACATTCATATAATCAATTGCATAATCTGTTTTTTCTGCACCTTGCGTAAAGTTAATAGGAATTCTTGCAGTTCTTGTGCAAGCTTTTACTGTCCAAATTTCACTCCAAGTGTTATTATTTTTAGGTTTTGAAATTTCCGTGTTTACAATTGCAAAATCTTCACAACCTTGAGCCGCTACTCTTAGTGAATAATAATAAATTGGCATAATCATTTGTGATTGGAGTTGAGAGTCCGTAATTGATTTACCCTTAACAGGAATTGTGTTATCAAAATTGTAAGCAAAAACTGCTGTTGATACCATCAATAAAGATAAAATTAATAACTGTAGTTTTTTCATTAAAAACTCCTTTCACTATTCTTATACATATCTATGCCGATTTTAACACAAAAAACATAATTTGCACAAGCTATGTAATACAGAATTGTAACAAAAGAATTTCTTAAAAAAACAGATTAATCGCTAAATGTTTTGAATGTCTTTTCAACGTTGTCTTTAATAACTTTCTTAACAGCATCCATTTCGGTCGCAAGAGCGTTTTGTTCTGTATCCAATTGTTTTAGACGAAGTTCCAGTGTTCTGTCTTCTTGTTGGATAATTGAAGTTTTAGCATTGATATCTGCGATAGTTTTTTCGTACTGTTCTTTTTTGTAATTATACTCGTTCATAGCATCTTTATAAGCTGCTTCATCTGTCACGGTTTCAACATTTAAATCATAAACTACGCTATTATTATCGAATTTTACCGATTTAAAACGTCCATTATTGTCTGTTTCTAAAAGAGCGTGATTTGTTTGTTCTATTTTTGTTTTTAAATAGGACGCATTGTAATAAGCTAATTTATCTTGTACTTCAATCGGTTTATCTGCACTATTAGGGGACTGAATACTGTTTTGCAAATCTTTTTCTGTAGTGTAATAAGTTTTGCCCTGGTAATCAAAAGTATAAATACCTTCGCCGGTATAAACAAGTTGACCGTTCTCATCAAAACTTAGGTAATCTTTCATAGAAGAATCAGGACAGTCTTTAAGTATTTGAGCAAGCTCTGCGACTTGATCCATATTTTCATTCTTTGTTAATTTACTTAATTCAGTAAGCTTAGAGTTTCCTACATAAGCAGGTTTGTATTCAGTTGTATATGAAATTGGTTCATTTTCGTTAGGCACAAAAAAGTGCCAAGTACCTGAAGCATCTTGATAACCGTAAACATCATCTGTGTTTAAAACTCCATCTGCTGTTGCCATACCTTTTGCAACTTCAAAATCACGCAAAGATTCTTCAAGTTCCGAATCTGTTTCAACTTTGTCCTTTAAAGCTTCGAAAGGTCCTGCCAGAGTTTCTCCCGTATCATTATTTATAATTGTATACATACCGTCAGAAAATGAAACAACAGGATTTACTTGCCCATCATTATCATAAGTTTCCTGTTTTGCTTGTGTTTTTGACTGAACTTCAGGATTTTCAAGCAGTTTCTTAGAACCCGTATAAACATTTGCATAATAATAACTGTTTACAATGTAGTTGTAATCAGGATCTGCACTTGATAACTGCTGCCAACTTTCTAAAACGGACTCATTATCTCCATCAGAATATGAATATTGCAACTCTGTATAATCAGTGGTTTTAGGAGCATTAGGAACTTCCAAGCCTAAAAGTCTGTTAAATAAGTTCGCACTCTGATTGGCAAGTGCGGTTCTAGCTTGGTTAATTTGCTGACCTTCCCATTCGGTATTGGTTTTTCTTGCTGTTAGTGCCAAGTATCTGGCTTGTGAAGCTGCCATTCCCATAGCGGAATCTCCTATTTAATTACGTTTTATTATTTAATAAAATTTTTGACAAAGTCAACATGATAAACGGCAATAGAAACCATGTACTTTAAGTAACATCGAAAAAATACTACTTTTAGAGGAAATTAAACTACCATGTCATCAAAGTCTTTAGCATCATCATAATTAAACATATGAATAAATGTGTAAAGCATTTTTACAGAAAACTTTTTAGAACCTACTTCTAACATGTTACGAAGAACTTCTTTATTGTTTGCAACTACAGTGTGAGTTCTATTGAATGCCAAATTATCATAAAAGTTTGCAACATTTATTATTTGACTATATTCCGAAATAAAATCATTTGATAAACCTTGAGGATAGCCGGAGCCATCGTTATTTTCATGGTGTTCAAGCGCAACAAGAGCAATTTCTTCCGGCAATTCAAGTTCTTCTCTAATAAGCTTATACCCCAAAATAGTATGAGCTTTTACAGAATCTTCATTCATTGTTATAAGAGCCTGCATATCAGGCATATCAATTTTAATTTTTCCAATATCATGTAACAAAGCTGCTAGGATAACTTGGTCAATTGCAGAGGTTGAAAACTCTAATTTTGTAGCAATTAAGCCTGACATAATAGCAACATTCAATGGATGGCAAAGCTCATATTCTCCAAAGAATCTAACGCGTGAGCCTTTGCTGGATTTATTAATTTGTTTATAAACTTCTGTTTTTAAAACACCAATAAGAGAATTTAATTTTAATAAACCTTCTTCGTAATATCCTTCTAAAAATAAATTCAATATTCGTTTATAAAAATATTTGATTTTAGCTTGTGTTTCCATTTTTACATAAGCATCTTTATTAAGAACGGTTTGGAAATCGGTTGCATCTATAGTATCATAAGAGAAATTGAGTAATTTAGCATTCTTTTTGTGTTCGTCTTGTTTTTGTGAGTTTTCTTCTTGTTCAGTTTCACTGTTATATTCTTCTGTATATACGTGAATATGGTTCTTTAGCATAATAAGTTTGCCCGGAGTAAGAACCTCACCGGCTTCAAGAATTTTGCCTTTATTTTCTGAGTATAAATCAAAAGGCAATACCTTATAATTACTCAATTCTTTATTTGTAACTATTCTCATAGTTAGAATTATAACACTTTTAGAATTTTAAACATACGCTATTTGTTCTATTTTTTTATAACTCTCTTCTGCCTTCAATTGCACGCGCTAAAGTTACTTCATCAGCGTATTCCAAATCCGCTCCGACAGGCAACCCGAAAGCAATACGAGAAATTTTTATACCAAATGGTTTGATTAATTTTGTTAAATACAAACTTGTCGCTTCTCCTTCTACAGAAGGTGAAAGAGCAAGAATAACTTCCTGAACTTCTTCATTTGTAAGTCTTTGGAGTAATTCTTTTATTCTAATATCCTCTGCACCTATTCCATCCATTGGAGAAATAAGACCTTGCAAAACATGATAAAGTCCTCTGTATTCATTTGTTTTTTCAATCGCAATCAAATCTTTCGTTTCAGCAACCACACAAATTACCGAACGATTACGATTTGTTGAAGAACAAATTTCACAAGGGCTTTGGGTTGAAATATTAAAACAAATTTCACAAGTTTTTGAACTTTTCTTTGCTTCCAAAATCGCATTGGCAAATTTTTCAACCTCACTTAATGGCATTTTAAGCACCTGAAAAGCCATCCGTTGTGCAGACTTTGGACCAACGGACGGAAATTTTTGAAATTGTTCTATTAATGTTGCTATTGATTTTGGATAAATCAAAACTTCTCCTAAGTAGAGGAGTTGATAAGTTTAGAAGTTTATAAGAAATTTTAGATTATTTACTTTTATAAATCATGTTCATCTCTTTAAATTTTTATAATTTCTTCTAAACTCCTCAACCTCTAAACTTCTAAACTATTGAACCTAATTTAATTAAAATAACCCTGGTATACTAATACCACCTGTTACAGATTTCATTTTTTCTTCCATAACCTTTTGAGCTTTGCCAGTTGTTTGGCTAATAGCTGTAGTAATAATATCTTCTAACATTTCGATAGTATCTTCTGAAACTGAAGACGGGTTTTCCGGATTAATAGCTTCTGCAGAAAGTTTAATTGATTTGAATAAACCTTTACCGTCACAAATAACTTTAACTGAACCGTTTGCAGCTTCGCCTGAAATATCCATTTTGTTAAGTTCATCTTGAGCTTCTTTTAATCTTTTTTGAATATTTTGAGCTTGTTTCATCATATTCATCATGTTCATCATAGTTGATTTCCTCCTACCTATGTACTCCCTAAAGTTGTTCTTCTATTTTTGCCATTAAATCGTCATCAATGTCGAAGTTCGCGTAAACATTCTGAACATCGTCATGCTCTTCTAATTTACCTAACAATCTCATGATGCTGATTGCAGTTTTTTCATCTGATACTTCAATTGTATTTTGTGGAACTCTTGTAAATTCTGCTGATGTTGACTTGAAGCCTTCTGCTTCCAAACCTTCTGTTACAGGTTGCAAGTTTGGAACTGATGTGTAAACTTTATATTCATCCTCTTCTTCAACAATATCATCTGCGTCAAGATTAATTGCTGCTTCAAAAAGTTTTTCGTAATCTACATCATCTTTATTAAAAGTAATACAACCTTTCTTATCAAACATCCAACCAACGCAACCTGTTTCACCTAAGTTACCGTTGAATTTTGTGAAATAGCTTCTAACATCGCCGGCTGTTCTGTTTTTGTTGTCAGTCATAGCTTCTACTACAACTGCAACACCGCCTGCTGCATAGCCTTCATAAACCATTTCATCATAGTTTTCACTGTTGCCTGCACCGGAGCCTTTTTCAATAGCTCTTTTAATATTATCGTTTGGAAGTCCTGCGGCTTTAGCTTTTTCAATAGCAGTTCTAAGTCTGAAGTTACCTGCAGGATCAGGACCGCCAAGTTTTGATGCTACAATAATTTCTCTTGAAAATTTTTGAAATTCTGCAGCTCTTAATGAATCTGTTTTAGCTTTTTTATGTTTAATCGTTGACCATTTTGAGTGTCCGCTCATAAATATATCCCCTTATAATTAGTCTGTACTGCTTTACAATAATACATTAAAGGGATTTATATATCAAGAAGTTTATATAAATCCCTTTTGTAATTCTATTATTTCAATTTGATTTTTAATCCCAACAAACGCAAAACTTTTGTCTTTGTTTTTCCTTTGTATTCATTTTTTATAGAAAAAATTTGCCTAAAAAGCGGTTCTTTATTGGACGGTTCTTTTGACGCCATATAATCCCTTAATAGTTCATCATAAATATTTGTTTTTTTTGCAACTTCCCACCATTCATCTTTAAATTTGTTACCACAGCCTTTAAATGCGGGCTTTAAACCCGTAAGATGAACAATTACAGGATTTTCTTTTGCTTGTAAATACTCAGTTTCTTCTTCTCCTTCAAATTCATAGTATCCGCCTCTCCACCAAGTATCCATCAGGTTGTATTTTGGTGAAATTACAAGTTTATATTCATCAACAACCTTATTGATTGAATCCTGATCGCAAAATTCAATAATTTTTGCGTTATTTTTTGCAAAATCGACAACCTTATCAAAAAAATGTTCTTTTCTGCAATAATCACAATTAAACAACAGCATGCCGGAATTTACGTACACTCCGCTTTTCATTCCTAGCCTTTTAACGTATTTTGACACACCCCAAACATCTTTAACCCCTGCCAAATATTTATCAGTCAAGTCTAGTGAAAATAATTCATCTAAATTTCCGCGAATAAGCGTATCACAATCAAGATAAAGAACTTTATCTAAATCTTTGCATAAATCAGGTAGTTTAATTCTAAACCAAGCTTGCACAGTAACCCATTTTGAAAGTGTTAAATCCGCAAATTGGCTTTCATCCATTTTTATAAGCCTTAAACTTCCACCAACTGCGCCCAACTTTTGCATGCTTTCAGCAGAAAGTTTTGAATACATAATTATAAATTCAACTTGCTCATTATGTTCTAATGCGCTTTTCATTGAAACAACGGTTTGATTAACATAATTATCATCTGGTGCATAAGCAATACTAATCTTCATTATTTAAACTCCTCTAAAATATGCTCGAAGAATGTCCCTTCGATTTTGATTTCTTTTTTCTTTGATAAAACTTTTTTCTTATGCGTCAATTTGTGAATTGGCGTTGTTTTCTTTAATTGTGCCCAACGTTTTTCATCAAACGGGTTCAACAATTCGGATTGAAGTCTTTGAACAGGATAAAAGTTAAAAAATGGAATTTTTGCCCATTCGTCTTTATTACGTCTTGCAACCATTGTAATAATATGCATATGCGTAAAATAATTTACCAAAAAACGATTTTCATTCCAATAAGCAAGCATTGAAGCAAGCGTTTGTTTAAGTATTTTGTTATCAGGTTTTGCCGCAATAAAATAATTTGTTCCACAAAGTCCATCCAAATCAACTTTTTCATCATTTTGAAAAAAGAACAAATCCGAATCTACAAAATCAGGTAGTTCTTCTGTCAACAAAACCGTTGAGTCAATCCAAACTCCGCCATACTGAATTAACAATGCAGTTCTTACAATATCAACAAAATGTGCAAGATTCATTTTGCCGTTTTCTTTCAGCTCATAAATTTTTTGCGGTAAATCAATATAATCTTTTAGTTTGTCGTAAGTTAGGATAATTCTTTTTCGGTTGCCCTTAAATTTATCAACGCTGTTTAGGCAAGCTTGAACAAGCGGCGGAACTGAGCCGTCTTTACTTTCCCAGTATTGCCAAATAATTTGAGGTTCATCCTTTTGAACATCGCAAGCTTCATTCCCTCCCTTTATAGGGGGAGGGCTAGGGTAAGGTGAAAAACTTGTTCCCTTTACCACATACTTTCTCAAATAAAATTTTGCCCAATTTCCTTTCAAAATTCTTCTGATTTTTCTATCAAACACAAAAATTTCAAGACAAATTTTTACAATCGAATTTATAATTTGCCAAAACAAAGATTTTATTAACATTCGGCATTTTCCTCGTTTTCTAAAATTTCAAGTAGTTGTGGATATTTCTTCAGCATAATTTCGTACGCTTCATCCAAAGACATTCCAACGCCTTTTTTATTGATTTTACAAAGCCCGTATTGTTGTGAATTTTCAACATAATTTATTGATTCAGAATATCCTTTGACTAATCTGGTTTTGTATCCGTTCAATGTTGCCATCGCCCAAAGCCAAATATCATCATGTGTCGGAATTAATTCCTTAATTAAATTTTCATCACATACATCTTTGTAAAAACAATTTGGCGGATACAAAACTGCGCCATAGCCTGTAAGTCTGTTATGAAAACTTGCAACACCTCTATGTCTGTCTAAATATAATTCACGCGTCTTTTCCCACTTAATAACTTTTTTCTGTGTTTGAGCGTCGCAAGTATCATCCCCTCCCTTTATAGGGGGAGGGTTAGGGTGGGGGCTTATCTCTTGGACATCCATTTCCACCTTCAACCAATCGCACCTGTGCGCATGCACCTCATTCTTATGTTCCAAATATGATTTATACAAACTCTCAACCGTATCAGGCGCATAATAAATATCATCATCAGTCGTAATAATAACCGCGTTCTGATACTTTTTTAATGTTGGAATAATTTTTTTATACGAACGAATATCTTTATACCAATCAATTGTCAAGCCATATTGTTTTAAATCCAATAACTCTTGCGGTAAATCTTTTTCACCATTCGGAAATTGTTCAGGCGCAAGCCAAAGTATAACCGCATCAGGTTTAAGCGTTTGCGTAAGAAGTGTTTTAATAGTTTTAACTACGATATTAATTCTAGCCGGAAAACTTGTTAGAGAAACAATTATTTTTTCTCCTTCGCTCCTTGTGGGAGAGGGAGAATGTTTAATGCCACATTCCACAACTTCCGGACAATTATACTTAAAACTATGCTTTACCCTTATAAGCAACCCGAAAAAATTAATAACAATATGTCCATCAAAGTATTGTACAAACTTCATTATTCAATTCCTTAAAAGCATTTATAATTTCACTCGGAGTCACATTTTCGCCAACAAGCGTGCGACAAGGATAAAGCGTTTCTTCAGATGCCCACATTTCAGCACAACCTGCGTAAAACACTTCCACAACCGGCACATTTAAAGCATTTGCGAAATGCAAAGTTCCTGTGTCTACCGTAATACAGCGATTGCAGATTTTCAAAATATTTGCAAATTCAGGAAATGTTGTACAATCAATTAAGTCAACATAATTAAAATATCCTAATTTTTTCAGCCCTAAATTAAAATTCTCAGCTGTTTTACCCGCGCCCGTTAAAAGCGGTGTAAACCCTTCTTCATTAAGTTTTTTCATCAACTCAATACAATCAGCAACCTTCATATCTTTTTTGTAAAAATTACTTGTTGTGCATACTACAACAGGATTCTTAAGAGTTTTTACCATGCTAACCACGGGCGTATTTGTTTCGGGTGGACAATATTTTATCGGCAAATTCTTATGCTCACCAATTAAAGGTTCAATTAAACCACCCCATTTATCTTTCATGTGGACAAATTCTTTTAATTCAAACTGTTCTTTTGTGTTCCAAAGTTTGCATTTGTTATGTGAAATTATATGCTTTGCACCCAAAAGTCTCGAAATCAATAAGTTTCTTTCATTTGCATAAGTTACAAAAGATGCAAACGGTTTTTTATATGGAAATCTTTTTACAAAATTTAAGACTCCGCCAAGCGATTTATCTTTTTTCTTATCAAAAACGATTACATCATCCACTCCATCTTGATATTTTGCAACATCAGCAAACGGAGAATTGCAAATAAAAACAACTTTAGAATCGGGATAATAGGTTTTGATATTTTGCACAAGTGTATTTGTAACAAGCATATCACCGATACAAGCCGTATTAAAAACTAAAAACACCTTTTCCATAGATAAAATTTTATCACAAATTTATAATTATATAAATTAAGAATTTTAAACTAAATAGAGGATGAAACTTTACAAACTTGATTATTTAATAAAAATGTAATAAAATACCATTATTATTTTGTAAGAGGGAATTAGTTGAGATGAAAAAAGCTTTAATGATTGCATCAGTATTGTTAGTTGCCGTTATTTCTACAGCATGTATTAACAATATTGCAGTACAAGAGCTTAATAATAAAGCGGCAGAATATATGCAAAAAGGTGATTACGAATCAGCGATGAACAGACTTCAAGCAAGCTTAGATTTAGATTCTACAATGTATGAAACATATTACAACCTTGGTATTGCATCAATTAATGCTAAAAAATATGAAAAAGCAATTGAAGCTTTTGAAGGCGGAATTAAAATAAAACCTGATTTTGCCGATTTTTACTATTCATTGGGCGTTGCGCAAGCAGACTTAGCTGATGAACTTGTAGAAGTTACAGAAGATAAAAAAGAAATTACAGAAGAAGATAAATTAAAAGCAGTAGAATTCAAAAAATCTGCAGTTGAAAATCTTACAAAATACTTAGAATTAAATCCGACAACAGAGGATAAGAAAACGATAGAAGAGTTAATAGAAGAATCAAATTCTTTTATTAATGGTGATGATAATTCAGCGAAAGAAGATGCTGAATAATGTTCGCTTCACCTTCTCAAATTTTATGCACCATCTGTGGTGTTAATATATATTATTACGGCGTAATTATGGCAATTGCAATTTCAATTGGAACGCTTTATTCTGATTGGGTTGGAACAAAGTTTTTTGGTTTAAAAAGCGAAACGATAATCGATTTAGCACCGTATTTAATTATTTTTGGAATTTTAGGAGCAAGGCTTTATTATTGCACGCTTAACTATGATTTCTATTTAAGATTTCCAACCGAAATCATTGCAATACGTCATGGCGGCATTTCTATTCATGGGGCTATTTTAGGCGGAGCGTTCGGATTGTGGTTCTTTAGCTTAAGACATAAAATTTCGGCATTAAAACTTGCTGATGTTTGTGCATTAGGTTTACCGCTTGCACAAGCAATCGGCAGATGGGGAAACTTTTTTAATTCGGAAGCATTCGGGCGTCCGACGGATTTGCCTTGGAAATTGTATATTGCGCCACAATACAGACCAATTCCTTATCAAGATTGTGAATACTTTCACCCTGCGTTTTTGTACGAAAGTGTTTTGGATGTTTTGATTTTTATTATTCTGATTTTATTGATGAAAACGATTAAAACGGAAGGCAATATTGCATTGATTTATCTGATATTGTATTCTGTTGCAAGAATCTTGGTAGAAAGTGTTAGAATTGATTCAGTAAAATACCTTTTTGGCTTGCCTGTTGCAATCTGTGTGTCTATTGGTATAATTGTTGTATCAATGTTCATATTAATTAAAAGAAAGGGCTGATTTATGAAACTAAAACAAACTATCACTTTATCACTTACAAGTTTAATTATGTTTGCTACTACGGCTTTAGCTGCACCAGAACCACAAAAAATTGCGGTAGTAGATATACAAAAAGTTGTGGCTTCATCTACTCAGGTAAAAGCTCTTAAATCAAGTCAAGAAGCCAGAAATAAAGAATTAACGGAATTTATTAAAAAAGCTCAAGCCGATGTTAATAAACAAACTGATGAAAAGAAAAAGAAAGCATTAGCTACTCAATACGAAAAACAATTAGTTACAAAAAGGGAAGCTTATGCTAAAGATTACGCAGCAAAACTAAAAACAACAGATGCGAATATAACAGCGCAAATCGGTAAAAAGGCAACAGAAATGGGCTATACAATGGTTATTCCGAAATCTGCGGTTATTTATGGTGGAGATGATATTACAGCAACAATCTTGAAGGTTATCAAATAAAATGAAAGCAGTTCTTTTTTACGGTCCACAAGATATAAGATATGAAGAAACTATGGTTAAACCCTTAGAAAAGGGGGAAATTCTTGTTAAGATTCAGGCTGCATTGACTTGTGGAACTGACGTTAAGACTTTTCGTCGCGGACATCCTGTTTTAATCAAAGAAATTCCTTCCGGTTTCGGGCATGAATTCTCAGGTATTGTTGAAAAAGTAGCTTCTGATGTTACTAATGTAAAAGTTGGAGATAGAGTTGTTTGCGCAAATTCTGCACCTTGCGGAGAATGTTTTTATTGCAAACGTGGAGAATATAATCTTTGCGAAAACTTGAACTTGCTAAATGGTGCGTATGCAGAATATATTGTAGTACCTGAAAGAATTGTAAAAAAGAATACGCTTATTTTACCACCAAGCTTACCGTTTGAAAAAGCAGCATTTTGTGAACCGCTCGCTAACGTTGTTCACGGTGTTGAAAGAACCGGTATTAAACCTGGGCAAACCGTTGGGGTAATTGGTATAGGCCCAATAGGTTTGATGTTTGCGAGATTATGTAAATTAAAAGGCGCACGTGTAATTGTTGCAGGTCGTAATCCAATCAAACTAAAGCTTGCAGAAGAGTTTGCGCATGTCGATGATATCGTTGACTTGAAAAAGTACGCAAATCCTGAAAAAATATTTAGAGATTTTTCTGATGAAGGCAAGGGATTGGATGTTGCAATTGAATGTGTCGGAATGCCTGAAATTTGGGAACTTGTGTTCTCTTGCGTTCGTCCCGGCGGAACGGTTCATTTCTTTGGCGGTTGTAAATCAGGTTCTAAAGTAAGTTTTGATACAACGAAAATGCATTATGGTGATATTCGTTTGATGAGTGTATTCCACCATACTCCAAAATATTTTAGACAGGCGCTTGATTTAATTGCATCAGGAGAAGTTGAGGTAGAAAAACTTATCACGGCAGAACTTCCACTTGAAAAAGTGGAATATGCAATGCAAGAACATATTAAAGGTAATGCGATTAAATTTTTAATCAGACCTTAACTAATTGGGCGACCGAACATTATTTTCATGCCGGCAAAACGTTTGTTCAACGTTTTTTGAAAACCAATTACAATATCATTAGTATTATTTATAACAACATTAATATTGTCTATAATGGTGTTTATGTTAGCGATTACGCAGTCTACAATACTAATTGTATCTGTATTAATGTGTTTTGTAGTTTTGGTAATATCTAAACTGGCATTTTCAAGATTCTTTGTCGTACGCTCAATATTTTTAGTTGTCTGTTCAATATTTGCTACTGAATTGCTTAATCGCTTCGGTTTAAGTGATTGATTAATTTCTGCAGAAGTTTCTTTTAAATTTTTACTTGTTTCAGCCATATTTTCTGCCGTAATTTTTAAAGACGGTCTTATATCTTTTAAAATATCATTTGCCGTCCCAAATAATTCCGTTAGAGCGTCCAAGGTGTCACCTGCCGATGCTACAGTATCATTTAAATTGTCTTTTATTTCGTCTAAACCTCCTGCTTCAGCTTGTTTATCTATATAATCCCCGATATTTAAACCTTTTGTTCCTCTTATAATAGAGTGATTTTTAAGAAAAGTTATAGAAGGCGTATTCGGATATTCTAATTCTATATAATCTTTTTTATTTTTTGATTTCATCTTAGCGGTTGTATTATCAGGCAAACGCAAATTTTTTGCATTTAATATCATTTCAACATGTGTATTCAAAAAATCTTTTGACGGGTGAACTCTCACTGTTCTCCCAAGTTTAAAACCTTTGTAATAGACATTCAGATTTTTAGGAAACGGTTCCAAGTCTTCAAAAACAGCCGTGATATGCATGTTATAAAAACCGTGTATAACAAAAACAAAACCTGCAATCCCCAATATTGCACCAAGCATTAAAGTAAGAAATTTTTTCATATTTTAATTATTAATAATTTCCATATTAATTCTATCAGACAGGCAGGCAATGCTAAATTGTTAAGAAATGCAAAGCAAATATTTTAATATATATCCAATTGTTAAGAAACTAGAAAAATTGTTACAATTGGCGCAAACGTAGTAGTAGTAGTAGTAGTAGTAGTAGTAGTAGTAGT